>Ga0080004_1159065_pt1 | contig 35500 bp, 47 predicted proteins | sample WasSprMetagenome_FD_69207 | JGI IMG/M metagenome (GOLD analysis project Ga0080004, IMG submission 69207) | Sulfidic aquatic microbial communities from Washburn Spring, Yellowstone National Park, USA - WS (SPADES assembly) (version 2) | ecosystem: Environmental > Aquatic > Thermal springs > Hot...
GCCCTGGTCCCCCCCGACCACCTCACGCTGGCCTACGTGAGGGAGAGGGCGAGGTTCCCCTTCGAGCCCGTGGAGAGCGACCCCGGGGCGGAGTATGCGGAGGAGAGGATCTACTCCCTGGAGGGCCTGGAGCCCCAGGTGGCCTGCCCGCCCAGGGTGGATCAGGTGAGGCCCGTGGGGGAGGTGGAGGGGAAGGAAATAGACCAGGCCTTCCTGGGGAGCTGCACCAACGGGAGGACCGAGGACCTGCTGGAGGCGGCCAGGATCCTGAAGGGCAGGAGGATCCACCCTCGCGTGAGGATGCTGGTGGTGCCCTCCTCCAGGGAGACCTACCTGGAGTCCCTCAGGCTGGGGATAATCGAGGAACTGGTGAAGGCGGGGGCCATCCTGGGTCCCCCGGGCTGCGGGGCCTGCATGGGGAGCTACATAGGGGTGCTGGCCCCCGGGGAGGTCTGCGTTTCCTCCTCCAACCGAAACTTCAGGGGGAGGATGGGAAGCCCCGAGGCCGAGATCTATCTGGCCTCCCCCGCCACCGTGGCCGCCTCCGCCCTGAGGGGGGAACTGACCGATCCGAGGGAGGTTTGATGCCCAAAGCCTGGGTTCTGGGGGACAACGTCTCCACGGACGACATCATCCCCGGAAGGTACCTGGTGAAGAGGAGCCCCCAGGAGCTGGGCAGACATGCCCTGGAGAACCTGCTGCCGGAGTTCCCCTCCAGGGTGAGGGAGGGGGATGTGATCATAGCCGGGAAGAACTTCGGGTGCGGGTCCAGCAGGGAGCAGGCCCCGCTGGCCCTGAAGGGGGCGGGGGTGGGGGCGGTGATAGCGGAATCCTTCGCCAGGATCTTTTTCAGGAACGCGGTGAACCAGGGGCTCCCGGTGATGATCTGCGGGGGGGTGAGGGCCCACTTCTCCACCGGGGAGGAGGTGGAGTACGACCTGGGGAGGGGGGTGGTAAGGAACCTCACCAGGGGGGTGGAGCTGAGGGCCGAGCCCCTCCCGGACTTCATGCTCTCCATCCTCCGGGCCGGGGGTCTGATTCCCTACCTGAAAGCCAGGAGGTCTTCGGGGGGAAGGAGTTATAACGAGACCCCCGGAATAATGGAAGGCTATGGCACATCGCATCGCGGTCATACCGGGGGACGGCGTGGGGCCGGAGGTGATCCGGGAGGGGATCAAGGTCCTCCAGGCGGCCTCCGAGCTGGCCGGGGTGGAGCTCTCCTTCGAGGAGTTCCCCTACGGGGCGGAGTACTACCTGAGAACGGGACACCTCCTGGAGGAGGAGGACCTGAGGGAGCTCTCTAGGTTCGACGCCATATACCTGGGGGCGGTGGGGGATCCCAGGGTGCCCACCGGCCTGCTGGAGAAGGGCCTCCTCCTGACCCTCAGGTTCTACTTCGACCAGTACGTCAACCTCAGGCCCGTCAAGCTCTATCCCGGGGTCCCCTGCCCCCTCAAGGACAAGGGACCGGAGGACATAGACTTCTACGTGGTGAGGGAGAACACGGAGGACTTCTACGTGGGACTGGGGGGGAGGGGGAAAGGGAGATGGAGGGAGGAACACGAGATGATGAGGGAGCTTTACCATCTCAAGCTCGGCCTGGACCTGGAGACGGAGGGGGAGGAGATAGCCTACCAGCTGGGGGTGATGAGCCGCAGGGGGGCCGAGAGGGTGATAAGATACGCCTTCGAGCTGGCGAGGAGGGAGGGGAGGAAGAAGGTGACGGCGGTGGACAAGGCCAACGTCCTCACCCACCTCTACGGCCTCTGGAGGGAGGTTTTCCAGGAGGTGGCCAAGGACTACGGGGAAATAGAGACGGAGTTTTCCTTCGTGGACGCCATCACCATGTGGATGGTGAAGAACCCGGAGCACTACGAGGTGGTGGTGACCCCCAACATGTTCGGGGACATCATAACCGACCTGGGGGCCATGCTCCAGGGGGGGATGGGCATGGCTCCGGGGGGAAACCTGAATCCGGAGGGGCTCAGCATGTTTGAGCCCATCCACGGCTCCGCCCCCAAGTACGCGGGGAAGGGGGTGGCCAACCCCCTGGCCGCCATCCTGGCCGGGAAGATGATGCTGGAGGAGCTGGGCGAGAGGGAGGCCTCGGAGGCCGTGGAGGAGGCCGTGAAGGGGGTGCTGAGGGAGGGGAAGTGCCTCACGCGCGACCTGGGGGGCACCTCCAAAACCAGCGAGATGGGGGACGCGGTGGTGAGGAAGCTGAGGGAGAGGTATGAGGGCTGAGGGGGGAATCTACAGGGCCAGGCTGTCGAAGGGGCTGGGGGAGAGGGTACGGAGGTTCGTCTCCTCCCTGAGGGAGGACGAGAGGATGGTGGAGGAGGACCTGTACGGGACGGAGGCCCACGAGATCATGCTTCACGAGCAGGGCATCCTCTCCCGGGAGGAGCTGAGGAAGATCCTCTCCTCGCTGGAGAAGATGAGGAAGGAGTACCGGGAGGGGAAGCTCAGGCTGGAGGGGGAGTTCGAGGACGTGCACGAGCTTCTGGAGTCCAGGGTGATAGCCGAGGTGGGGATGGAGACGGGGGGGAAGCTGCACACGGGTAGGTCGAGGAACGACCAGGTGGCCCTGGACCTGAGGCTGAGGCTGAGGAGGGACCTGAACGAGCTTTCCTCCTCCCTGCTGGAGCTGGTGGGGGTCCTGCTCCGGAGGGCGGAGGAGAACCTAGAGACCCCCCTCATCCTCCTGACCCACACGCAGCACGCCCAGATAGGAACGGTGGGCCACTACTTCCTGGCCCAGGCCGATCTCCTCCTCCGGGACTTCGACAGGCTGGAGGACTGCTACCACAGGGTGAACCTCTGCCCGCTGGGGGGAGGGGCCGTGGGAGGCTCCAGCTTCCCGCTGGACCGGAAGAGAACGGCCTCCCTGCTGGGCTTCGAGGGGCTGGTGGAGAACTCGCTGGACGCCGTGAGCTCCAGGGACGCCCTGGTGGAGGCGGCGGCCTGCATGAGCCTGATCATGTGCCACCTCAGCAGGATGGCGGAGGACCTCATCCTGTGGTCCACCCAGGAGTTCGGCTACGTGGAGCTTTCGGACGAGTACTCCTCCACCTCCAGCGCCATGCCCCAGAAGAAGAACCCCTGCACGCTGGAGCTCATAAGGGGGAAGACCGGGGAGGTATACGGGGCCCTCCTCTCCCTCCTCACCCTCCTGAAGGGCATACCCACCGGGTACAACAGAGACCTCCAGCAGGTGAAGCCGCCCCTCTGGAGGTGCGTGGAGGAGACCGGGGAGAGCCTGGCGATCATGAAGGGGGTGGTGGAAACGATGAAGATCAAGGGGGAAAGGCTCCGCTCTTCCTCCTCCTCCAGCTGGGCGCTGGCCTGGGATCTGGCGGAGGCCCTGGCCAGGGAGGCCGGGCTCTCCTTCAGGGAAGCCCACGCGGTGGTGGGGAGGGCGGTGAGGGAGGCCCTGGCCTCGGGGATGACCGTCAGGGACCTCTCGGGGGAGCTCCTGGAAAGGGCGGCGAAGGAGGAGCTGGGGAGGAAGATAGGGGTGGACGGGAAGATCCTGAGGTGTCTGGACCCCCTCTCCTCCCTCAGACAGAGGAGGACCCTGGGCAGCCCCTCCCCCAGGGAGGTGAGGAGGATGCTGAGGCTGAGGAGGGAGGAGCTGGAGAGGAGAAGGGCAAAGCTGGAGAGCAGGAGGAAGAAGGAGGAGGGGGCCCTGGCCGAGCTGGAAAAAACGGTGAAGGCTTATATATCAGGATAAGGAAAAGGGGAGAATGCCCGGCAAAGTGGCCCTGGCGTACTCGGGTGGCCTGGACTCCACCCTGCTGATAGCCCTCCTCAGGGAGAGGTACGGGTACGAGGAGGTCATCCCCGTCATGGTGGATGTGGGGCAGGGGAAGGAGGAGATAGAGCTGGGTTTTGAGAGGGCGGAGAAGCTCGGGGCCAAGGTCAGGTTCATAGACGCCAAGAGGGAGTTCGTGACGGAGTACATACACCGGTGCATCAAGGCCAACGGGAGCTACGAGGGGTATCCCGTGGGAACCTCCATGAGCCGGGTGCTCATAGCCACCAAGGTGGCGGAGGTGGCCAAGAAGGAGGGGGCGGAGGCGGTGGCCCACGGCTGCACCGGGAAGGGGAACGACCAGTTCAGGGTGGAGTCGGTCTTCAGGTACTACCTCCCCAACATAAGGATCGTGGCTCCTGTGAGGGAGCTGAACCTCACCAGGGCGGAGGAGGAGGAGATGCTGAGGCAGAGGGGGGTGGAGCCCAAGAGGCCCAAGGGAAAGCTGGGTGGGGACGTGAACATGTGGTCCCACTCCATGGGCAGCGGGCAGGTGGAGGACCTGGTCTCCCAGTTCCCCGAGGACTACCTCTGGATCACCCCCCCCGAGAAGGCCCCGGACAGGCCCACGGTGGTGAGCATCACCTATGAGAGGGGGGTGCCGGTGGAGGTGGACGGGATAAGGGATCCCGTGGAGATGATCTTCTACCTGAACGAGGTGGGGGGGAAGAACGGGGTGGGAATCATCGACATCCTGGAGGACGGCATGCTGGGGCTGAAGTCCAGGGAGCTCTACGAAGCCCCCGCCGCCACCATCCTCCTCTACACCCACGCCGACCTGGAGCACCTCACCCTCACGAAGGAGCAGCTGCGCGTGAAGAGGGAGATAGACAGGCTCTGGGCCGACATGGTGTACCACGCCTCCTGGCTGCACCCCCTGAAGAAGGATCTGGACGCCTTCATAGACTCCACCCAGAGAGCCGTGAACGGAACGGTGAGGGTGCAGCTCTACAAGGGGAGCATGAGGATAGTGGGGAGGGAATCACCCTCCTCCCTCTTCCTGCCCCAGCTGAGGTCGGTGAAGCAGAAGGGGCTGGACCAGAGGGAGGCAGAGGGCATGGTCAGGCTCTTCACCCTACCCTACCAGATCTTCGGAGAGAGAGGTCTCTAAGGGTGGGACCCTGAAGATCTTCATAGCGGATCCCGTTTCTCCCGAGTTCCTGAGGGAGATGGAGAAGCTGGGGGAGGTGGTGGTGAAGCCCCGCCTCCCGGAGGAGGAGCTCTGCAGGGAAATAGGGGACTGCGAGGTCCTCATCGTCAGGAGCTCCACCAGGGTCACCCGTAGGGTGATAGAGGCCGGGAAAAAGCTGAAGATGATCGCCAGGGCGGGCGTGGGCATAGACAACATCGATGTGAAGGCTGCGGAGGAGAGGGGGATAAAGGTGGTCTACGCCCCCGAGGCCTCCAAGACGGCGGTGGCGGAGCTGGTCCTGGGGCTGATGCTCTGCTGGGCCAGGAAGATCCCCCAGGCCTACCGGGAGCTTAAGGAGGGGAGGTGGGAGAAGGAGAAGTTCGTGGGGACGGAACTGAAGGGGAAGACCCTGGGAGTGGTGGGGGTGGGCAGGATAGGGGGGGAGGTGGCCCTCAAGGCCCTGGCCTTCGGCATGAGGGTGCTGGGCTACGACCTGGTGAGGAGGGAGGAAATGGAGAGGGAGGGTGTAAAGTATGTGGACCTGCCCACCCTCCTGAGGGAGTCCGACTTCGTCACCCTTCACGTCCCCCTCACTCCCCAAACCGAGAGGATGATAGGGGAGAGGGAGCTCTCCCTCATGAAGCCCACCGCCGTTCTGGTGAACACCTCCAGGGGGAGGATCGTGGACGAGAGGGCCCTCCTCAAGGCCCTCAGGGAGGGGAGGATAGCGGGGGCCTGCCTGGACGTCTTCGAGGAGGAGCCCACCAAAAACCTGGAGCTCCTCTCCCTCCCCCAGGTCATACCCACCCCGCACCTGGGCGCCTCCACCATAGAATCCCAGAGGAACATCTCCCTCATCCTCGCGGAAAAGATAAGAGAGCTGAAGGAGGAGGGGAAAGGATGAGCCAGAGGGAGCCCTCGGTGGTGAGGATACCCAAACCCACCAAGCTGGCCAGGGCCAGGGCGCTGGGGTACAAGGCCAAACAGGGGGTGGTGGTGGTGAGGGTGAGGGTCAGGAAGGGCGGGAGGAGGAAGCCCAGACCGGCGAGGGGGAGAAAGCCCAGGAGGATGGGGGTTCTGAAGTTTACCCCTGCCAAGAGCCTGCAGTGGATGGCGGAGGAGAGGGCGGCCAGGAAGTATCCCAACCTGGAGGTCCTCAACTCCTACTGGGTGGACTCCGACGGCAAGAACGAGTACTTCGAGGTCATAATGATCGATCCCCACCACCCGGTGATCAAAAGCGATCCCCAGCTCTCGCAGATAAAGGCCAGGGGGAGGGTCTTCAGGGGGCTCACCTCGGCGGGGAGGAAGAGCAGGGGGCTCTGAGGAACCCAAAGGATTTTTTGGCGCCTCCGCCCAGCTCCTGGGATGGAGTTCCCCTTCAGGGAGGTCCTGGTGAGGGTTCTCGTGCATGCCACCGAGGACGAAGGCAAGCTGGTGGGGGTGCTCAGGGGCCTCCTTCCCCCGGGGGTGGAGCTCCAGAGGACCGAGCTCAGGGGCCACCACGGGAACCCCCTCCTCCTGCTGGAGGCCAGGGTGAGGGGAAGGAGGGAGGTGGAGGGCCTGCTCTCCCCCCTCCTCTCCAGGCTGGAGGGGAGCTGGTCCTGGAAGCCGAGGAAGGGGGAGAACCTCTACCTGAGGCTCGACAAGCAGCAGGCGTGCATGGGCAGGTGGGTGGTGGGGAGGGGGGACGAGGTGATACACCTCACCCTCAAGCCCCGGGGATCCCCCCATCCGGAGCCGGGGGGAGAGGGGTGAAGAGGCTCAGGAGGAGGTACCTGATCCTGGAGCTGGGGGAAGGGGAAAGGGAAGGCCTGCCGGAGAGACTGGGCTCCCTCCCCTACCGCTCCGAGCTGAAGCTGATCCCCCTCGGGCCCCGCCTGCTTCTCCTCCGCTGCAACCACCTACAGGTGGGGGAGGTGAGGAGCTCCCTGGAAGCGGGCGGGGGGAGGATCCTGGGGGTATCGGGCACGATAAGGGGGGCCAAGAGGATCCTGCTGAGGAGGGGAATCCCGCTCCCAAGCTCCAAAGGAGGCAAAACCATCACCCTCGGGGGGGAGGACTTCGGTAGGGTTAAATACAAACCTGCCCCTCAATAGATAGGTCCGCATGGTATTCGCACCGCCGGGGGCAGGATACGACCGGGCCATCACGGTCTTCAGCCCGGACGGCAAGCTGTTCCAGGTTCAGTACGCGCAGGAGGCCGTGAAAAAGGGCCTGACCGCCGTGGGCATAAAGAGCAGGGAGGGGGTGGTCCTCTCCGCCGAGAAGAGGCTGAGGAACCGGCTGGCCGAGGAGTACTCCATAGAGAAAATCTTTCAGATAGATGAGCACATAGGGGCGGCGGCCTCCGGTCTCATAGCCGACGCCAGGGTCCTCATCGAGAACGCCAGGATAGAGGCCCAGATAAACCGCCTGAGGTACGACGAGCCCGCCAGCGTGCAGTCCATAGCCAGGCACATCGGGGATCTGAAGCAGCTCTACACCCAGCACGGGGGGGTCAGGCCCTTCGGCGCCAGGCTGCTGATAGGGGGGGTGGACAGGAACGGTCCGCACCTCTTCGAGACGGACCCCAGCGGGGTGGTGGCCGCCTACAAGGCCCAGGCCATAGGGGGAGGGGCCCCCGTGATGCTCGAATTCCTGGAGAAGGAGTACGAGGAAAAGATGAGCTTGGAGGAAGCCATCCTCCTGGCCTTCAGGGCCCTCAAGCTGGTCATAGAGGGGGAGCTGGAACCCGGCAAGCTGGAGGCCGCCGTGGTTCCCCTGAAGACCAAGAGGTTCCAAAAACTCACCCACGAAGAGATCGCCGGCTACCTCTCCAAGCTCAAGTAGGGGGAAAATGGTAAAGCTGGAAGAAGCCGTCGTGGCGAGGTTCTCCTCCCAAGGGCTGGACTTCGAGATACTGGTGGATCCCGAGCTGGCGATGGCCTTCAGGGAGGGCAAGAAGGTGGAGATCAGGAACCTGCTGGCCGTGGAGAAAATCTTCAAGGACGCCAGGAAGGGGGAGGTGGCCTCCAGGGACTCCCTGCTCAAGGTCTTCGGAACCGAGGAGGTGGAGAAGGTGGTGGGGCAGATCCTCCTCAGGGGAAAGATCCAGCTGACCACCGAGCAGCGGAGGAAGATGAGGGAGGAGAAGCTGAAGCAGATCGTGTCCCTCATCGCCAGGAGGGCCATCAACCCCCAGACCGGCCTTCCCCATCCCCCTTCCAGGGTGGAGGAAGCCGTGAGGATGGCCAAGGTGGGGATCGACGAGTTCAAGACGGCGGAGGAGCAGCTCCCCGCCGTGCTGAAGGCCATCCAGTCCATCCTGCCCCTGAAGTTCGAGATGAGGAAGATAGCCCTCAAAATCCCCCCCTCCTACGCGGGGAAGGTGCTGCACGCGATAAGGGGTATGGCGGAGGTTAAGAAGGAGGAGTGGCTCTCCGACGGCTCCCTCCTGCTGCTGGTGGAGCTTCCCGCCGGTCTGCAACCCGAGTTCTTCGACAGGGTGAACGACCTCACCAAGGGGGAGGCCCAGATCAAGGTGGTCTGATGCTCTTCGTGGGAAACCGGGAGCTGGTGGTGCCGGGCAAACTGCTAGCGGACGGGGACTACTTCGCGGGGGAGGGGACCTTCATAGAGGACGGGAAGGTCTTCTCCTCGGTGGTGGGGCTCACCGAAATAAGGGAGAAGAACGTGAGCGTGATCTCCCTCCAGGGCAGGTACATTCCCAGGAGGGGGGACAGGGTGATAGGCATCGTCACGGACACCCATCCCTACGGGTGGACCCTGGACCTGAACTCCCCCTACACGGGGAACCTGATGGCCTCCGAGCTGGCGGGGAGGAAGGTGGATGTCTTCAGGGAGGACATAAGCAAGCTGCTGAAAACGGGGGATGCCGTGCTGGCCGAGGTGAAGGAGGTGGACGAGAGGTGGAGGGTGCAGCTCTCCGTGGGGGAGAGGGGGCTGGGCAAGATCCGGGAGGGCAGGCTGGTGGAGATAAGCCCCGCCAAGGTGCCGAGGGTGATAGGGAGGAAGGGATCCATGCTCAAGATCCTGCAGGAAACCACCGGGTGCAGGCTGGAGGTGGGGCTCAACGGGAGGATCCTCATCCGCGGGAAGGACCCCGCCAAGGTCAACGAGGTGGTGGAGGCCATACTGTTAATAGAGAGGGAAGCACATTTATCCGGGCTGACCGATAGGATAAAAGCGAGGCTGGAGGGAAAGAAGTGATGGAAGCGGGAAAGCCCGAAAAGCTGATAGTGAACGGGAGGAGGCTGGACGGGAGGCGACCCGACGAGCTCAGGCCCCTCCGCATAAAGGCCGGCGTCCTGAAGCGGGCGGACGGGTCGGCTTACATAGAGCTGGGCAAGAACAAGATCCTGGCCGCCGTCTACGGCCCCAAGGAGATGCACCCCAGGCACCTCCAGCAGTCGGACGTGGCCGTTCTGAGGTGCAGGTACAACATGGCCCCCTTCTCGGTGGAGGAGAGGAAGAGACCAGGACCGGACAGGAGGTCCATGGAAATCTCCAAGGTGATAAGGGAGGCCCTGGAGCCCGTCCTCTTCCTTCACCTGTACCCCCGGGCGGTGATAGATGTCTTCATCGAGATCCTGCAGGCGGACGCCGGCACCCGAACGGCCGGGATCACGGCCGCCTCCGTGGCGCTGGCCGACGCGGGCATACCCATGAGGGATCTGGTTACGGGCGTTTCGGCAGGTAAGGTGGACGGAACGGTGGTGCTGGACTTGATGAAGGAGGAGGACCAGTGGGGGGAGGCCGACATGCCCATAGCGGTGATGCCCAGGAAGAAGCGCATCACCCTCCTCCAGATGGATGGGAACTTCACACCCGAGGAATTCAGGCAGGCCCTGGACCTGGCCTTCAAGGGGATAGACCTGATATACGAGGCCCAGAAGGAGGCCCTGAGGGAAAAGTACCTCCCCTCGCTTCAGGAGGAGAAAGGAGAGGAAAAATGAAGGAGCTCATCTCCAGCGTTAAAAAGGACTACCTGCTGGGGCTGGCCCTCCAGGGGAAGAGGGTGGACGGCAGGGCCCTGGACCAGTACCGGGAGGTCTCCGTGGAGAGGGGAGTGATAGGCACCGCCCAGGGCTCCGCCCTGGTGAAGCTTGGAAACACCCAGGTGATGGTGGGGGTGAAGTTGCAGAAGGGAGAGCCCTTCCCCGACACCCCCACCTCGGGCATCCTGGTGGTGAACGCCGAGCTCCTTCCCCTGGCCTCCCCCACCTTCGAGCCCGGTCCCCCCAACGAGGATGCCATAGAGCTGGCCAGGGTGGTGGACAGGGCGATAAGGGAGTCCCAGATGATAGACCTGGAGAAGCTGTGCATCAAGGAGGGGGAGGAGGTCTGGGCGGTCTTCATCGACATCTACGTGCTGGACCACGACGGGAACCTGATAGACGCCTCCGTTCTGGCCAGCGTGGCCGCCCTCTACGATGTGAAGCCCCCCGTCAGCGAGGAGTGGACCCTGCCCGAGTTTCCGGTCAGCAAGAAACCCGTGGCCGTGACCGTGGTGAAGCTCAACGGGGTCATGATGGTGGACGCCTGCCTGGAGGAGGAGAACATAGCGGAGGCCCGCCTGACCATCTCCACCCTGGAGGACGGGAGCATCTGCGCCATGCAGAAGGGGGGAAGCGGGTTCTTCGAGAGGGAGGAGCTGGAGAAGGCCTACGAGCTGGCCCGGAAATGCGGGGAGGAGCTGAGGAAGAAGCTGTGAGAGGATGGGAAGGACCAAGAAGGTGGGCATAGCCGGAAAGTACGGGCCCAGGTACGGGCTGAAGGACCGGAGGCTGGCGGGGGAGATAGAGGCCGCCAAGGCGGGGAGGAAGAGGTGCCCCTCCTGCGGCTTCCCCAAGCTCAAGAGAACCAGCACCGGCATCTGGGAGTGCCTGAAGTGCGGGGACAAGTTCGCGGGTCAGGCCTACTACCCTCCCGCGGAGGGTTCCGGGGGATGAGATGTACAAGTGCTACCACTGCGGGGAGGTGATAAAGGACCCTCAGAAGCTGGAGAGGGTGGTCTGCCCCCACTGCGGCTTCAGGATCTTCTACAAGGTGCGTCAGCCCGTGGTCAGGAGGGTGAAGGCCCTCTGAGGGAAGGCCATGGCCATACGTTCGGAGGCGGTGGTGGAGATGGTTTTTCCCGCCCCGGAGCTGGCCAGGAAGGCCATGCTGGCCCTGAAGCCCGAGGAGGTCTCCCCCGGGGGGAGGAGCTCCGCCAGGATCTCGGTCAGGAGGAAGATCCTCCGGCTGGAGGTCGAGGCCAGGGACACCCCCTCCCTTCGTGCCGCCCTCAACTCCCTCCTGAGGCTTATAACGGTGGTGCGAGATATGATGGAGCTGGAGGAGGGATGAGATGGAGGAACTGCCCCCACAGCTGAAGCACATGGTGGCGCAGTACCAGCAGGCCCAGCAGCACGCGCAGGCCCTCGCCTCGCAAAGACAGCAGCTGGAGCTCCTGAGGCTGGAGACCCAGAAGGCCCTGGAGGCCCTGGAGAAGGCTCCTCAGGACGCCGCCGTATACCGGAGCGTGGGTCCCCTCCTGCTGAGGGTGAACAGGGAGGAGCTGAAGAAGGAGCTGGAGGAGGAGAGGGAAACCCTGGAGCTGAGGGTGAAGACGCTGGAGCGCCAGGAGGAGAGGGTCACGGAGAGGCTCAGGGAACTGCAGCAGAAGCTGGAGGAGGCCCTGAAGACGAGAAAGCCCGAGGCTTGACCCCGTTGAGGAAGGCCGCCGAGCTGCTCCTGGAGCACGCCAAAAAAGGAAGCCGCATCCTGCTGGTCTCCCACCAGCAGGCCGACCCCGACGGGGTGGGGAGCGCCCTGGTCCTCTCGGAGGTGCTGGGGAGGATGGGGGCCAGAACCGAGGTGGTGCTCCCCGAGGGGATGAACAAGCTCTCCCAGCTCCTGCTGGAGCGCTACGGGAGGGAGGTGAGCACCTCCATCCACCTCCAGCCAGATCTGGTGGTGATGGTGGACGCCTCCAGCTTTGACCACCTGGGGAAGGTGGGGGAGGAGGTGAGGGGCAAACCCATCCTGCTGGTGGATCACCACCTGGAGGTGGAGGGGATGAGGGAGGGGGTGGAGGTCTCCTGGGTGGACGAGGAGGCCACCTCCTCGGCCGAGATGATCCTGCGCCTGGTGAAGGAGCTGGGGGAAACCCTCTCCCCGCAGCAGGCCCAGCTCCTGCTGGTGGGCATCCTAACGGACACGGCCGGGCTCAGGCTCGCCCGCAACTCCACCCTCGAGGCCGTTTGCGAGCTGATAAGGTACGGGGCCGACTACCGTCAGGCCCTCGAGGCCCTCAAGCTGCCCGAGGACCGCTCCAGACGCATAGCCATGCTCAAGGCCGCCCAGCGGATGGAGATAAGGACGCTGGGGGACTACGTGGTGGTCTTCTCCGAGCTGAGCGCCTTCGAGGCCGATGCCGCCTCCGTCCTGCTCAGGCTTGGGGCGGATCTCAGCTTCGTGGGGTCCGAGGAGAAGGGGGAATTCAGGATCTCAGGCAGGGCCACCCCCGAGCTGTGCGAGAGCACCGGACTGCACCTGGGGGCCCTGATGCAGGAAACGGGGAGATTCTTCGGGGGCTCGGGAGGGGGGCACCCGGGGGCGGCCAGCTCCACGGGCAAAGGCACCCTGAAAGAGGTGAAGAGGTTCCTCCTGAGCCAGCTGCAGAGGATCCTGCCGGGAACCTGAGGCCTCACACCCTGTCCAGCCAGTGCTCGTATCCCCTCTCCTGCCCCCTGACCACCCGGAAGTAGATCCCCTGCAGCCTGGCGGTGATCTTTCCCCTCCTGCCTTCCCCTATGGGATGACCCTCCACCTCCCTTATGGGGGTGACCTCCGCCGCCGTTCCGGTGAAGAAGGCCTCCTCCGCCCGGTAGAGCCTCTCGGGGGGGATGGGCTCCTCCTTGGCGGGAATTCCCTCCCTCCTGGCTATCTCCAGGATGGAGTCCCTGGTTATGCCTGGGAGGGCGCACTCGGAAATGGGGGGGGTGACCAGGGTTCCCCCCTCCACGATGAAGAGGTTCTCTCCCGGCCCCTCGGAAACGTTGCCCGCGAGGTTGAGCATGAGGGCCTCATCGTAACCGCTGTTCACCGCGTCCAGCTTGGCCAGGATGGAGTTGGCGTAGTTGGCCACCAGCTTGGCATGGGGGGGAAGGATGGAGGGGTGGATCCTGCGGTAGGGGGAGAGCTTCACCCTGACGCCGTTCCTTAGGCCCTCCTCCCCCAGGTAGGTTCCCCACTCCCAGGCGGCCACGGCCACCCTCACGGGGGCCCCCGTGGGGTTGAGGCCCATCACCCCGTAACCGCAGTAGGCGATGGGCCTGATGTAGCACTCCTCCAGCCCGTTCTCCCTCACCGTCATCCTGGCGGCCTCCATCAGCTCCTCCACCGAGTAGGGCAGCTTCATCCCCACGATCTCGGCGGAGCGCTGCAGCCTGAGCATGTGATCCCTCAGCCTGAAGATGGCCGGACCCTCCGGGGTCCGGTAGCACCTTATCCCCTCAAAGACCCCGTAACCGTAGTGGAGGGTGTGGGTGAGGAGGTGGACCTTGGCCTCCTCCCAGGGCACCAGCTTTCCGTCCATCCAGATGAAACGGGTGGGGTTGATGGCCATCTACTCCTCTAAAACCCTGGAGTTTTAAAGAAATTTTGGGCTTCCCACCTCCGACAGGCTCTATAAGGGACCCCTACCAAGAGAGAGTAGCATGAGGCTGGCAAAACTCCTGGCGTTGGTCTCCCTCGGCATCACCGCAGCGGCTGTTCTCCTCTTCCTCCTCTTTCCTCCCTCCTCCCCCGAGCTCTCCTTCGTGCTGGCCGCGGGGATTTCGTTCATCCTGCTCCTCCTCTTCTCCCTCTCCGTGATGGAAGCCCCCGGGGAGGGGGAAGCGGAGGGGGCCGAGGCTCCCCGGAAGGAGGAGGCCCCGGAGGAGAAAAGGGAGGAGGTGATCTCCAAGCTCAGGGAAGCCCTGGAGGAGGGGGTGGAGCCCGGGGGAGGGGAGAAGGCTGAGGAACCTGAGCGGGAGGAGAAGGAGGAAACCCGACCGGAGCCTCTCTCCGGCCTAGCCCTCTCACCCCCGGGCTGGAAGCTGGTGGGGGAGGGGGAGGCCGAGGAGGAGGCCATCTTGGGAAGGGGAGATACCAAGGCCAAAGGCCCCTTCAGGATCTGGGAGAAGGAGGGGAGGAGGCTGGCCCTCTACACCCTGCTCTTCCCCTCGCCGGAGGCGGCGGGGGCCAGGCTGGAGGAGACCATGAACAAGCTGGGGGGCCTGCTCCAGAGGCGCCTCACCCAGCAGGGGCACTTCCACCTGGAGAGGGAGGGGATAGACGGGATGATCTGGAGGAGGGGGGAGGTGATGTTCCTCCTGCTGCTGGGGAAGGGCGAGAAGGGGGAGATCCAAAGGTTCCTGGAGTTCCTTCCCGAAGACCTCAGGCCACCCGAGCCGTAACCGGCAAGGCTCCACCTCCCTCGAAACCCATTTTAAAAAAGAGGGTAAGAGGGGGGGATGACCAGAAAAGCCTGTGTACTGGCGATCGTCACCATCGCCCTGCTGGCCCTCCCTGCTTGGTGGATGACCAGATCCGAGAAGGAGACGGGTGGGGGTCTGGAACAGCCGCCCTCAGCCACCACCCTGGAGGGAGGACCGGCCCTGTCCTGGACCAGCTCCCCCGAGGTGAACTACGACTTCTCGCTCTACCAGAGCGGGACAGTGTACTGGACCGCACAGGTGAGGTTCAGAAACGGCGGCCCTGGAGGCCGCGTGTCCTTCACCGTCACGCTGGAGAAAGAGGGCCGGCTTGTGGGTTACCGACAGGAGGAGGAAGAGGTGAACCAAGGCACCGAGTATGTTCTGCGCGTCAGGGGGCACCTGAACACCTTCCCAACATCGGAGTATCTCACCATATACTGTCCGCTGAAGATCTCCTCACCAAGTGCTGAGGAGGAGGTGGAGGTCGAAATAAAGCTCACCTCGAGAAGGGACTACATATACCTTGACTCCGTTTCCATCTCGCCGGCCTAGCGTGAAGGCGTCACCCGAGTGCCGGCCAAGCCCCGATCAACCCCTTCCCCGGTCGCCCACCCCTCAGACCCCCAGCTCCCCCAGCTTCCTCCTCGCCTCCTCCAAGTCCTTGAGGGTGTCCACGGGAACCCACAGGGGGGGCTCCGCCCTGTAGCACCTCAGCTTCCCCCTCCTGGCCAGCTCCGGGAAGAGGGTCTGCTCCACGTTTCCCTTCCCGAACTCCTCCATCATGGGAAGGAGCTGGGGGCTGAGGCAGTAAGCACCCCCGTTGACGTAGTGGGGGAGGAGGGGCTTTTCCACGAAGGAGACCACCCTCCTGCCCCGTAGCCTCAGGACGCCGTAGGGGCTCCTCATCCTCACCGCCAGCAGGGAGGCCAGCGCCCTAGACCTGCGGAAATCCTCCCACATCCTCCTCAGGTCCACCTCCATCACCACGTCCCCGTTGCTCGCCACCGCCCCCGTCCTGGCCTCCCTCATCCCCAGCCTGAGGGCGTTGAGGGTGCCCAGGGGCTCCTCCTCCACCACGTACCTCAGCTCCACCCCCTCCCGCTCCTCCCCGTATCTCTTCCTTATCTCCTCCGCCCGGTAGCCCGCCAGCAGGTAGACCCTCCTTATCCCCGCCCTCCGGTAGAGGGAGAGCTGGTGATCCAGCAGGGTGTAGCCCTTTCTTAGCTCCAGGAGCACCTTGGGGAGCTCCTTGGTCAGGGGGAAGAGCCTCTTCCCGTACCCCCCGCAAAGGATCATCCCCACCGGCTCCATCCCTCTCCCTTCTCGGTTCAGTTTTAAAAGCCAGGAGGAGAAGAGAGGAGGATGGCAAGAGCCCTGGTCCTCCTGGCCCCTGGCTTCGAGGAGATAGAGGCCCTCACCATCGTGGACCTGCTCCGCAGGGGAGGGGTGGAGGTGGTGACGGCGGGATTGGAGGCCGGGGCCGTGGAGGGCTCCCACGGGGTGAAGGTGGTCCCCGACCGCCAGCTGGGGGAGGTCAGGGCGGGGGACTTCGACGCCGTGATATGCCCGGGGGGGTACCCCGGATATGAGAACCTGAGGAGGAACCGGAGGGTGCTGGAGCTGGTGAGGGAGGCTGAGAAAGGGGGGAAGCTGGTGGCGGCCATCTGCGGGGCACCCTCGGTTCTGGCGGAAGCCGGGGTGCTGGAGGGGAGGAAGGCCACCATCTACCCGGGAATGGAGGGGGAGCTGAGGAAGGGAGGGGGGAGGCCCTCCAGGGGGCTGGTGGTGGTGGACGGAAAGGTGGTGACCAGCATGGGGCCGGCCACCGCCTTCGCCTTCGCGCTCAAGCTCCTGGAGCTGCTGGCCGGGAAGAAGAAGGCGGAGGAGGTGAAGAAGGCCACCCTGGCCCACCTGGGGGCCAAGCTCCGTTAACCCTCCACCATGGAGATCCTCTGGCTGCTGCTGGGCTCCCTGCTGGGGGTGATCCTGTCCTACCTCATCCTGCTCCCCCTCTTCAGGATCAGGCTGGAGGGGTGGAAGAGGGAGGTGGAGGAGAGCCTGAGGAGGGAAGCCCTGGAGAGGAGCAGGGCCACGCTGAAGGGGAGGATAGGGGAGCAGATGGCGCCCCTCCTGCCCCAGTTCAAGTACGAACCCGCCGACGCCCGCTTCATAGGCTCCCCCGTGGACTACGTGATCTTCGAGGGACACAGCAGGGGAGAGCCCGAGGGGGTGGTGTTCCTGGAGGTCAAGACGGGAAGGAGCACCCTCACCCCCCTGGAGAGGAAGCTCAAGGAGGTGGTGGAGGGGGGGAGGGTGAGGTGGGAGACCCTGGAGCTGGACCATCCGGGCTAGCGGGGCTGGCTCCAAACTTTTTTACTCCCAGAAGGGAGGGAGTGCTCGAAAGGGTGGAGCTCAGGCTGGGGGAGGTCTCCAAGATAGAGCTGAACCGGCCCGAGAAGAAGAACGCCCTCGACCTACAGATGCTGGAGGAGCTGGATGAGGCCCTTCAGGAGGTGGAGGGGGCCAGGCCCAGGGTGCTGGTGCTGGGCGGGAAGGGGGACACCTTCTGCTCGGGCATGGACACCTCCGTGCTGGCCGAGCTGGCCACCTGGGGGGAGGAGAGGCTCCTGCCCGTCATAGAGCTGGCCCAGCGCGTGATAAGGAGGATCAGGGGGATGGAGTGTCCGGTGATAGCTGCCTGCCAGAGGTACGCCATAGGGGGAGGGATGCAGCTGGCCCTGGCCGCCGACCTAAGGCTGGCCACCCCCGGCACCCTCTTCTTCCTCAGGGAGCCCGAGTTCGGCATCCTCCCCGACATGGGCGCCCTTCACCTCCTGCCCAGGATGGTGGGGGACGGGGTGGCCAGGGACCTCATCCTCACCGGAAGGAGGATGACGGCGGAGGAGGGGGTGAGGCTGGGCCTGGTGAACGGGATCTTTCCGGATCTGGAGGAGGGGGTGAGGCTCTACGTGGAAAGGATCCTCTCCAGAGCCCCCCTGCCCCTCCGGGAATCCAAGAGGCTGGTGGAGAGAAGCTGGGTGGAGGACTCCGAGCGCAACTTCGAGCTGGCGAAGGAAGCCCAGCTGAGGTGCCTCAGGGAGCTGAGGACCTGAGGGCCCTCATGTGGCTGATGCTCCTCTCCACGTGCTCCCTGAGGGCTATGTCCTCCCGGTGCCTGAGGGGCCCGTCGATCCTCCTCACCGCCTCCAGGGCTATCTCCCTGGCCCTACCCAGATCCTCCGCCAGCCCCACCGCCGCCACCGTTCGGGAGCTCAGGGCCCAGAGCTCCCCGTTCTCCCTCACCTCCAGCGAGCCAGGATAGAGCCTGAGGTCCTCCCCGTACCTCTTCCTCAGCTCCTCCGCCTCCTCCAGCCTCACCCTCCTGGGACCGGAGTACTTCCTGTAGCCCCCGTAGTCCAGGGGAACCGCGTAGATCACCACGCTGGCCCTCTCCCTGAACCTCATCCCCCTCAGCTCCCCGTCCAGGCACTTGAAGCACACCTCCACGAAGTCGTCCTCCAGCAGGGGCATCAGGTTCATCACCTCCGGATCCCCCCACCTGCTGTTGACCTCCAGAACCTTCACCCCCTCCCGGGTGAGGATGTAGCCCACGTACATCACCCCCATCAGACCGGGATTCCTCCCCTCCCCCTTCAGCCTCCGGTGCAGGCGCTCCGCTATGCTCACCGCCTCCTCCCAGTCCCTCCTCTCCATGAAGGGGAGGAGCTCTCCCCTGTCCTTGTAGGAGCCCATCCCCCCGGTGTTGGGGCCCTGATCCCAGTCGAAGGCCCTCTTGTAGTCCCTCACGCAGGGGGTGGGGACCAGGTGCTCCCCGTCGGATAGGAACTGGAGGGAGAACTCCTCCCCCTCCAGCTTCTCCTCCACGATCACCGGCCCCTTGGCGAAGGAGGGGAGGAAGTACTCCTGGAACATCTCCTCCCTGGTGCGGAAGTGATCCCCCCAGACCCCCACCCCCTTCCCGGTGGCGGGGGCGTCGGGCTTCACGGCCACCCTCTCCCCCACCTCGTCCAGCCACCGGTAGACCTCCTCCTTCACCCTCTCCCTGGGAATCTCGGCGGGATCGAAGACCCTGAACCTGGGGTTGGCCTCCGGGGCCACCTCCTGCAGGAGCTTCCTCTGCCTCACCTTGCTCTTCTCCAGGAAGTACTGCAGGCTGGGGCAGATCATCTTTATCCCCGTCTCCCTCTCCAGCTGGTCCCTTATCCCCTGCATCCCGGGACCCTCGGGCCCCAGGATTCCGAAGGAGATCTCCCTCGCGTGCCTCCTCGCAAACTTCACTATTTCCCTCACGTCCAGGTCGGGGATCACCACGTGCTCCCCCCCCGTCTCCTGGGCCTTCCTCAGGTTGAAGGGGTTCCTCTGCTTGTCCGCTATGAAGAGCCTGACCATGTGCCAGCTCCGGCATAGGGTGTCGGCCAGGCAGGCGAACCTGCTGCCGTAGCTCACCCCGAGCACTCCCACGGGCACCTCATCCCTCCATCCTCACGTATCCCTCCTTCCACTCCCCGTCGGTCCTGACATAAACCCTTCCCCTCTCGTCCAGGGCGAACCTTCCCTCCGAGAGCAGGCGGAGGGCCTCCCTGTAGGCGGGGCCGTCGCACCTCACCTTCATCAGCTCCTGCTGCTCCTCCGGGCTCCTCCCCTCCACGGGGAGAGGGGGGGAGATCACCAGGATGGGGCCCTGGTCGGCCTCCTCGATCATCACGTGAACGGTGGATCGGGTCTCCTTCTCCCCCGCCTCCAGCTGGGCCCGCACGGCCCCCAGCCCCGTGTACTTCCTTCTGCCCCCCTCCACTATGGAGAGGTCGGCGGGGTGAACGTTCAGGACCCGGTTGGGAAACCTGCTGAGGAAAACGGGGGTGAGGAGGTACATGTATCCGGAGCAGGCCACCACATCTGGCTCCCATCCCCTCTCCTCCATCACCGAGAGGAGCCTCCTCTCGTACTCCTCCCTCACCTTCATGTCCCTCAGGGGCCTGTCACCGTAGAACTCCCTGATGTCCACCACCTCCACCGGTATCCCCAGCGACTTGAACCTGGAGATCCCCGGAGCGCTCTTGCTGGAGGATATCCCCCCTATCACCTCGTATCCCTCCCCCCCCACCATGAAGGGGAGAGCACTGGCACCCCCGGAGAAGAGAACCAGGACCCTCATCTTCCTCCCCTCTCTGGGCTCGTATAGGGGCCTCATACCTGTAGGGATGAGCCGTGGGCTCCTTATCCGTTTCGGTGAAGGCTCAGGGTAAGCGGGAGAGGAGGAAGCCGATCAGGCAGCCCAGCGAGAGGAGGGGCAGGCCGGGGAGGATGGTTCCAGGCCGGCGGGAGAGCAGGAGGAGGAGCAGGAGGAGGAAGAGGGAGGAGAAGAGGGAGACGAGGAGGGAGCCGGCCAGACCCTCCGCGGAGAGGACGGAGGAGGAGAAGACCAGGGGGAGGATGAGGTCCCCCCCTCCCAGATGCAGGGCCCTGCCGCCGGCGCGCTTCCCCGCCCTCCCCCTCCTGACGAAGTCCCTGAGCTCGGAGGGAACGGAGAGGAGGAGGGAGCTGGAGGAGGGCACCAGCCTCTTGGCCATGAAGACCATGTGCCTGCTAACGAAGACGGAGAAGTAGTCGTAGGCGGAGAAGAGGGCCAGCAGGAGGAGGCTGGGGGCCAGCCCGAGGGAAACCCCCAGCACCGCCCCCACCCCGCTGGCCGAGAGGACGAGCACCAGATCCTGGGTCAGGGGCGTGGGCCTGGCCACCCTCCACCCCACCAGCAGCAGGCTCAAGAGGAAGCCGGAGGAGAGCCAGCCCACCTGTATCCCCACCAGCAGGTCGAGCGTCAGCCAGCAGCAGAGGAAGACCACCAGGAGCTCGAACGCCCTGAACCAGCTCCTCCTGAACTTGAGTAGCAGGATCACGAGGAGGGTGAGGGGGAGGAGGACGGCGAAGAGGTAGAGGGAGTTCCAGGGGCTCTGGGGGTTGGAGAAGAGGGGCTCCGCCTCCCCCGAGTTCACGAAGTCCAGGTACCTGCTCCCCGCCAGCAGGCCCAGGAGCTGCACGGTCAGGAAGAGGAGCAGGAGAACCGCCGCCGCCCTCATCCCCCCCTCTCCGGTAGCGGGGAGAAAAAGGCACCGTTTTTACCCTCCCTCTCCGAGAGAGGAAGATGGAGGAGGTGGAGAGGGAGGTCCTGCTGGAGGTGGCCAGGCTGATGGCCCTCTCCGCCAGGACCGCCCCCAAGGCCAGGGGAAGGGACCACCTCAGGATCAGGGTGCTCAGCGGGGAGGAGAAGGAGAGGCTGGCGGAGAAGATGGAGGAGATGGCCGGGGAGTACGAGTTCTTCCGCAGGGACGCCAAGAACGTCAGGGAGGCCGGGGCCGTCCTGCTGGTGGGGCTGGTGGGGGAGCCGATGGACCTGGACTGCGGGGCCTGCGGGAGGAGCTGCGCGGAGCTGAGGAGGGAGGGGAAGAGGGAGGGAAGGGGGTGCGCCGGTCCGGTCTGCGTGGTGGACGCCCTGAACCTGGGCATAGCGCTCGGCTCGGCCGCCAAGACCGCCTCCCTCCTGAACGCGGACAACAGGATGATGTTCTCGGCGGGGGTGGCGGCCAGGAAGGCCGGGATGATGGAGGCGGATGTGGTGATAGCCCTCCCCCTCTCCGCCACCGGGAAAAGCCCCTTCTTCGACAGGGCACAGAGCCCCCCCAAGTTCCCGTGAGCCCACCGCTCCGGCGAGGAATTTTTGGGCTCAGCGGCTCCGGGGCCGCGGGCCGGCGGCTCCGGCACCCTTTTTAGGAAGGCGGGGGAAGGAGAAGGATTGACATGGGATGCGGGGGAGCTGAGGTTCAGGCCGTCCTGGAGGAGGAGAAGACCTCCAAGAAGAAGTCCGAGAGCCTGAAGGAGTGGGAGGAGTTCAAGAAGGTGGCCAAGAAGAGGGGCAGGTAAGGCTCAGGTGCTGACCACCACGAGCTTCACCTGCTTGACCCCCCTCAGGGCTCCCAGCCTGTCCGCCAGCTTCCTGATCTCCCCGGCCGGTCCCCTCACCAGCATGGCCTCCAGGCAGTTCCTCTCGTCCAGGTGGAGGTGCTGGGAGGACTTCACCACCCCCCCGCTCTCGTGCTGAATCTCGGTGATCCTCTCCACCAGCCCCTTGACCTCGTGATCGTAGACCGCCACCACCGCCCCCAGCAGCTCCCCCTCCAGCTCCGTGCGCCAGCGGTAGTTGGCCAGGAAGTCCCTGACGGCATCCCTTATGGCCTCGGACCGGCTGGCGTAGTCCTGGGACCTGAGGGAGCGGTCCAGCTCCCGGAGGAGGTCCTCGGGGAGGGTGATGCTTATGCGGGTGATCTTCTCTCCCATCCCCAATTTTTAAACCCGGCGGGGCTTTAACCTTAGCGGGACCTGAAGGGGTATCCCCTTGAAGATAGCGGTGACGGGAAAGGGTGGGGTGGGGAAGACCACCCTGGCGGCCGGGCTGGCCAGGAGCTTCGGCAGGCGGGGGAAGAGGGTGGTGGCGCTGGACGTGGACCCCTCCCCCAACCTCCTCTTAACCCTGGGGGCGGAGGGGGAGGTTCCGGAGGAGAAGCTGGTGCCCCTGATGGAGAGGACCTCCCTGATAGAGGAGAGGACGGGCGCCCCTCCCGAGGGGTACGGGTTGGTCTTCAAGCTCAACCCCAAGGTGGACGACCTCCTGGACAAGTTCGGCATCAGGTGCAGGGACGGGGTGAGGCTGCTGGTGGTGGGGAGGATAAGGAAGGGGGGACAGGGTTGCTTCTGCCCCGCCAACGCCCTGGCCAGGAGGCTGGTGGACCACCTCTCGGGGGTGGCGGAGGTGCTGATCCTGGACATGGAGGCCGGGGTGGAGCACCTGGGAAGGGGAACCACCAGGAGGACGGAGGGGATGCTCGTGGTGGTGGAGCCAAGCCTGAAGGCGCTGGAAACCGCCAGGCAGATAAAAAGGCTGGGGGAGGACCTGGGGATAAGCAGGATCTTCTCCGTGGTGAACAAGTTCAGGGAGGGGGGGGAGGGGGTGGTGAGGAAGCTGGAGGAGGGGGGCCTTCCCGTGCTGGCGGTCCTCCCCCACGACCCGGCGGTGGAGAGGGCGGAGATGAGGGGTGAATCCGTCTTCGACCTGGAGGAGGGCAGGGAGTTCTTCTCCAGGGTGATGGAGCTGAGCAGGATCCTGGAGGAGAGGATGGGTTGAGAACCTTTCCCAGGCTGGGGGCCTCCGTGCTGGTGAGGAGGGGGGAGGAGGTGCTGCTGGTGAGGAGGGGATCCGAGCCCGGGAGGGGGAGGTGGGCCCTGCCGGGGGGACTGGTGGAGCCGGGGGAGGAGGTAGAAAGGGCGGCGGTGAGGGAGGTGAGGGAGGAAACGGGGGTGAGGGTGAGGCTGCGGGGGCTGGTGGGGGTCTACGACATAATGGAAAGGGACGGCAGGGGAAGGCTGAAGTACCACTACGTGACGATCTGCTTCAGGGGTGAGCCCCTCTCCACGAGGGTGAGGAGGGGAGGGGAGGTGCTGGGGGCGGAATGGGTCCGGAGGGAGGAGCTCGGGAAGAGGGAGCTCAGCAGGATAACCGCCAGGGTGCTGCGTGAGGAGGGGATGCTGGGATGAGGCTGGTGGGAAACGTCTACTGGTATCCCGAGAGGGGGCTGGGGGACTGCAACACCTACCTGGTGAGGGGGGACCCCACCATCCTAGTGGACCCCGGAAGCCCCAGGTACCTGCGGAGACGCCTGAGGGAGATGGAGGAGGACGGGGTGGAGGTGGAGGAGATAGGGCTGATCGTGAACACCCACAGCCACCCCGACCACTGCGGGGCCAACCGTCCCTTCCAGGAGCTCTCGGGGGCCAAGATCCTGATCCACCGGGAGGAGGAGGATCACCTGAAGTTCAGCCTGGAGTTCGGGAGGTACTTCGGCATGGAGGTGCCCAGGTTCGAGGTGGACGCCTACCTGGGGGAGAGGGTGGGGAGGGGGGAGACCGAGCTCCTGGTCCTCCACACGCCGGGGCACTCCCCGGGGAGCGTGAGCCTCTACCACGAGGGGCTGAGGCTCCTCCTGTGCGGCGACCTGGTCTTCGAGGGAGGGGTGGGGAGGACGGACTTCCCGGGGGGTAGCGAGGAGGAGCTGGCACGCTCCATAGAGAGGGTCTCCGGCCTGGGGCTCCAGTACCTCCTTCCCGGGCACGGGAGCGTCCTCAGGGGGGAGGAGAGGATAAGGCGGAACTTCGAGTTCGTGAAGGGGTACTTCCTCTGATCAGCTGAGGACGCTCCTGTAGACGCTCAGGAGCCTGTCCGCGGACCTGGACCAGGTGAACTGCCTCACCTTCTCCCTCGCGTTCCTCGCCATCCTCTCCCTCTCGGAGGGGGAGTCCAGCAGGTAGTTGATACCCCAGGCCAGGGAATCGGGCTGCGGGGAGACCTTCACCCCCTCCACCAGGTTCTCCAGGTTCTCGTCCAGGCCCCCCACCCCCGTGGCCACCACGGGCTTTCCCGCCGCCCAGGCCTCCAGCAGCACGATGCCGAAGGGCTCGTTGCGGCTGGGTATGCAGACCAGGTCGCAGGCGTTGAGGAGCTCCACGTACCTCTGGAGGGGGAGGAAGCCCACGAACCTGACGGCGTGTCCCACCCCCAGCTCCCTCGCCCTCCCCTCCAGACTCCCCCTCATGCTCCCGGTCCCCGTGAAGGCGAACCTCGTCTCCCCCCTCCTCTCCAGCACCCTGGGAACGGCCTCCAACAGGAGGTCGGGACCCTTCTGGTACTCCAGGCGGCCCGGGAAGAGCACCAGGGGTCCGGAGGACAGCCCGTACTCCCCCCTCACCCTCTCGGAATCCACCTCCCTCCTGAACTCCTCCGCCACCACCGCGTTGGGCACCACCTCCACCTTCTCCTCGGGAAGGCGGTAGAGCCAGCAGACCTCCCTCTTCATGGAGGCCGAAACGGTGGTCACCCTGTCCGCCAGGTAACCCCCGTACCACTCCTTTCCCGAAACCTCCCTGAACTCCCACCAGTCCCCGAACCTGTTCCCGTTCCTCCCGTACTCGGTGGAGTGGTAGGTGAAGACCAGGCGCCTCCCCTCCTGCCTGAGCAGGTGCAGGGCCTCCACCACGTGCCAGTCGTGCCCGTGGATGAGGTCGAACCTCCCCTCCCTTCCCTCCACCCACCTCAGGGCGGCCACCATGGCGTGGGACATGTTGCGGGTGAGGGAGAAGAGATCGCGGCCTGGGTCGAACTTGCACCGGTGGTAGTAAACCCCCCCAAGCTCCTGGTGCTCCTCCTGGCCCTCCACCCACCTGGTGAAGAGGTGAACCTCGTGACCCCTTTTGGCGAGCTCCTCGGAGAGCTTGCTCACCACCACCCCCAGCCCCCCTATCCAGATGGAGTGCATGGACTCCCAGGCCAGCATCGCTATCCTCATCCATCCTCCTCTCCGCTTTTCCTCCGCAAATAGGTTGGGGTCACCTGGGGGAGTGGTTCTGCAGGACCTGCTCGTAGACCATGAGGGTGTTGTCCGCGGCCAGGTCGAAGGTGAACTTCTCCAGCACCCTCTTCCTGGCGTTCCTGCCCAGCTCCCTCCTGAGCTTCTCGTCCTTCAGGAACTCCACCGTGAACTTGGCTATGTCGTAGGGATCATCGGGGTTCACGTGGGCCCCGCACCTCTCCGGCCCGGAGTGGATCACCTGCTCCCTGAAGCCCGAGACCCCCTTCGCCCCCACCACCACGGGCTTGCCCATGCTCATGGCCTCCGTGGCCACGATTCCGAAGGGCTCGTACTTGGAGGGGAAGACCGCCACGTCGGCCGCCGCGTAGTGCAGGATCCTCTCCCTCTCGCTCACGTACTGGAACTCGGTGATCACGCTCTTCTCCACCCCCAGCTGCCTTATCAGGTCCCTGAGCATCTTCTCCTGCTCCCCCTTCCCCAGGAGGACCAGCTTGGCGCTGGGCACCTCGGAGAGGATGAGGGGCATGGCCCTCACCAGGGTGTCCGCCCCCTTCACCCAGGAGAGCCTGCCCACGAAGAGGATCATGGGATCGGCTCCCACCCCCAGCTTTTCCCGGAGCTCCCTCACCTCCTCCTCCGCCACCTTGGAGGGATCGTACTTCTGCTCATCCACCCCGTTGTAGATCACCCTGATCTTCCCCTCCTCGTATCCCAGGGAGATCAGCTGGTCCCTCATGGCGTAGCTAACCGTTATGACCACCTCGGCCGTTTTGGCGGCCAGCCTCTCCAGGCTCTTGACGGTGGGTGAGCCGTCCCCCACCCTCCCCTCCTCCACCGAGTGCAGGTGGAAGACGAAGGGCCTCTTCAGGTCCTTCTTGCAGGTTATCCCCGCTATTCCGGAGATCCAGTCGTGGGCCACGATCAGGTCGAACGTCCTCTGCTCCGCCCTGACCAGCTGGTTGCAGACCTTGGTGGAGGAGAGGATGTTGTAGATGAAGGCCTCGGCGAAGTAGCTCTGGGCATGGGGGGGCCAGTGCTTCACGTCCTCGGGGACGATGAGGGGGAGGAGGTCGGTGGCATCCACCGTGAGGGGCCTGTGGACCTCCACCCCCTCCTCCAGGTCGGAGGTGGGGACGTTCCCGGGGTTCTTGGCGAAGACCGTGACGCTGTGCCCCCTCCTGGCGAAGCGCCTGGACATCTCGTAGGCGTAGGTGCCCAGGCCCCCCACGAAGAAGGGGGGATACTCGAAGGAGAAGTAGAGGATCCTCATCCCTTTCCCCCCATCCCCTGCACTATTAAGCCTATCTGGGCAGGGTATAAGCGTTACTGTAATTAAAACACGTGGAATCCTTCTGTGCTAACCCTGCGTGTTTCCTTATGCCTATAAATTTAGTTGAGCCTAAATTTTGGGATGGCCACCGAGAGCTCGGAGGAATACCTGGAGGCGCTCTACCGCCTGAAGGAGAGGGGGGAGACCCCCACCACCACCAAGGTGGCGAGGGAGCTGGGGGTGGCCCCCTCCAGCGCCACCCTCATGCTGAAGAAGCTGGCGGAGAGGGGTTACCTCAGGCGCCAACCCTACCGGGGAGTGACCCTCACCGCCAGAGGGGAGAGGGTGGGGAGGAGCATCCTCAGGAAGCACAGGGTGATGGAGAGGTTCCTGAGCACCCTGGGGCTCTCCCCCTCCAAGGCCCACCGGAGGGCCTGCGAGCTGGAGCACCACATCCCCGACGAGGTGGAGACCGCCATCCACCGCAGGATGGAGGCCCAGAAGCCCCTCCCGGAGGGGGCGCCCCCGGATTCCCTTCCCCTCACGGGCCTTCTGGAGGGGCAGAAGGGGGTGGTCTCCTTCCTCTCGGGCGGGACCCGCTCCTGCCGCAGGCTGGCCGACCTGGGGATCACCCCGGGAACGGAGGTGGAGGTCCTCAAATCCGCCCTCTTCCGGGGACCCCTCCTGCTGAGGGTGAGGGGGACCACCCTGGCGGTGGGGAGGGGCCTGGCCTCCAAGATCCTGGTGAAGCCCCTCGGGTGAAGGGATGGAGAAAAGAATCAGGATAGCCCTGGCCGGCAACGCCAACGTGGGGAAGTCGGTGATCTTCAACCACCTGACCGGCCTGCACCAGCACATAGGCAACTGGCCCGGGAAGACGGTGGAGAAGGCGGAGGGCACCCTGTACTTCAGGGGAAGGCTCATAGACGTGATCGATCTGCCAGGGATCTACTCCCTCTCCACCTTCTCGCTGGAGGAGAGGATCTCCCGGGAGTACATAGCCAAGGAGAAGCCCGACGTGGTGATCAACGTGGTGGATGCCTCCGCCCTGGAGAGGAACCTCTTCTTCACCCTACAGCTGCTGGAGCTGGAGCCCAAGATGGTGGTGGCCCTCAACCAGCTGGACATGGCGGAGAGGAGGGGGGTAAAGGTCGACCCCAGGGCTCTGGAGAAGCTGCTGGGGGTGCCCGTCGTTCCCACCGTGGCCGTGAGGGGGAGGGGGATGCACGCCCTCCTCGAGAAGGCGCTGGAGGTGGCGGAGGGGAAAAGGCGGAGGCCGCGCAGGCTCTCCTACGGCAGGGAGATCGAGAGGAGGGTCAGCCGCCTCCTTCCCCTGCTGGAGGGAACTGAAACCGGATATCCCCCCCGCTGGCTCGCCCTGAAGCTCCTGGAGGGGGACGAGGAGATAAAAAGGCTGGTGAGGAGGATCCGCCCCAGGGCGGCGGAGCTGGCGGAGAAGTACGCGAAGGAGCTGGAGAAGCTGTACGGGGAGAAGGCCCCCCTCCTCCTCACCTCCCGCCGGTACAGCCTGGCCAGCCGCATAGCCAACGGGAGCCAGAGGCTCTCCCCCCGTCCTTCCCCCACCGGGAGGATGGATGCCCTCACCACCCACCCCGTGCTGGGGTACCTCCTCCTGGCCGCCGTCCTCCTCTCCCTCTTCCTCACGGTCTTCTGGGTGGGTTCGAGGGTGGAGGAGGCTCTGGAGAGGGTAACCGACCCCCTGGTGAGGGCCGCCTCGGAAAGGTTCGGGGAGCTGGCGGGGGAGGGGGTGTTAGGAGGGATCCTGGCGGGCCTCACCATCGCCCTGCCCTTCGTCCTCCCCTTCTACGTGCTCCTGACCCTGCTGGAGGACACCGGGTACCTGGCCAGGGCGGCCTTCCTGATGGACGGGCTGATGCACAGGGTGGGGGTGCACGGGAAGGCCTTCATCCCCCTCCTGCTGGGGTACGGCTGCAACGTCCCGGCCTGCCTTGGCTGCAGGATCATGGAGACGGAGAGGGAGAGGACCCTCTCCATCTTCCTCTCCACGCTGGTGCCCTGTGCCGCCCGTACGGTGGTGATCCTGGGGCTGGTGGGAAGGTTCGTGGGAATAGGCTGGGCGGTGGGGCTCTACCTGCTGGATCTGCTCGTGATCCTGCTCCTGGGTAGGCTGGCCTACAGGGTGCTTCCCGGGGAGCCCATGGGTCTCATCCTGGAGATCCCCCCCTACCGCCGCCCCCACCTCCCCACGGTGCTGAGGGGGAGCTGGGAGAGGACCAAGGACTTCCTCTACGTGGCCCTCCCCTTCATCCTGGGGGGAAGCCTCCTCCTCACGTCCCTGAGGATGGCGGGGCTCCTGGACTCCTTCTCCAACCTCCTCAGCCCCCTCACCGTGGGCTGGCTGGGCCTTCCGGCGGCAGCTGGGGTGGTCCTCCTCTTCGGCGTGCTCAGGAAGGAGCTGACCCTCATCATGCTCACCCTCCTCCTAGGCTCCGACCTATCCCTCCACCTCACCCCGGCCCAGATGATCACCTTCGCCACCGTGACCATGTTCTACTTCCCCTGCGTGGCCACCCTGGCGGCCCTGGTGAGGGAGGTGGGCTGGAGGAAATCCCTGGCCATAGCCTTTTCGGAGATCCTCTTCGCCCTCTGGCTGGGAGGGGTGATGTTCAGGATCCTCACCCTGGCGGGCCTCTGAGGCCTTGCGGATAAAGTTTAAATACCGTCCGGATTATGAAAAAAAATGCCACCCAAAATAGACCAGGAGAAGTGCTCGGGCTGCGGGGAGTGCGTGAACGCCTGCCCCGTAAGCGTGATCGAGGTGAACAACAAGAAGGCCAAGGTGGTGAAGCCCGACGACTGCGTGGACTGCAGGGCCTGCGAGGCCGTCTGCACCACGGGTGCCATCACCTTCCCCGAATGAGGCTCAGAGGGCTTCCAGCACCGAGAGGTCTGCTGAGCTGACGTAGAGAGCCTCCTCCCTCTCCAGCGCCTCCCCTATCCTCCTCAGGACCTCCTCCTTATCCCTGGGAAAGAGGTAACCTTCGTAATCCTGCTTCAGCACCCACCTGGGACCCCCGGGGGTGAGGTAGAAGGGGTTGGCGAAGTGATCGAAACAGAGCCTCCCCGAGAACTCCAGCTCCTCCACCAGCAGCTCCAGCTCCCTCAGCTCCCCGTGGGGGCTCTGGAGCCTGAACTTTCCCTCCCTCACCTCCTGGAAGAGGGGGGTGCCCCTCAGGGGGACCAGCCTCCTCACCCTCACGAACTCGGGGTTAACCTCGTTCACGACCCTGGCCGTGCCCCTGGCGTGCTCCTCCCACCTCTCCTCTCCCCCCAGCCCCAGGATGAAGTACAGGGAGAGCTCCATGCCCGCCTCCCTCGCCCTCCTCCCCCCCTCCACCACCTGCTGGGGAGTCAGGCCCTTGTTCATCCTCCTCAGCACCTCCTCGTCCCCGCTCTCGAGCCCCACGTGAAGCCTGGAGAGCCCGGCCTCCCTAAGCCTCCTGAGCTCGTGCTCCGACTTCCTGAAGAGGGACCTCCCCCTGGCATAGCAGGTGATCCTCTCCATCTCCCCCAGCCTCCTCCCCACCTCCTCCAAGATCCCCACCAGCCTGTCGGTGGGCACCAGGAGGGCATCCGCATCCTGCAGGAAGAGGGTCCTCCCACCCGAGAAGAACCAGGAAAGGAGATTTTGGAGTCCATCCCTCCGCCCCTCCGGCAGGTCGGGGAGGAGCTCCCAGGCCTCCTCCCCCACCTCCTGCAGGATCTCCACGGCCCTGCCCAGTCCCCTCACCTCCTCCTTCACCTCCTCCTCCCCCCTTATCGAGAATCTCCCCCTCCCGTAGGGCTTGCCGTAGCAGAACTTGCACAGGGACCAGGGGCAGTTTCTGGTCACCCTGAGGAGCAGGGAACAGCTCCCCCCCTCCGAGGGGGGACGGATGGGGCCCACCTCGTGCTGGAAACTCCTGAGCTCCTCCAGCCCCCTCATCCGAAACCCTCCAAGAAGGCCCTGACGTTCCTTCCCAGCACGGAGAGGTTATATCCCCCTTCCAGCACCCCGTACCTCCTGCCCCCGCACTTCCTCAGGGACCACTCCTTCACCATCCTCCCCATCTCTTCGTAGTCCTGGGTGCTCAGGGTTCCCCCCCAGTCCTCCTGATGGTTGTCGAACCCGGCCGAGACCGCCACCAGCTCGTAGTCCTCCCTTTCGAGGAAGGAAGCCACCCCCTCCAAGATATCCTCCCTCCTCCCCTCCGCGTGATGGTAGGAGACCTCCCTAGAACCCGAGAAGATGGCCGCCGTGCCGTCCCCGTAGTGAAGATCGAAATCCACCACCACCGCCCTTCGAATCCTCCCAGACCTCAGCAGCCTCCGGAGGGAAATGGCCAGGTTGTTGAAGTAGCAGAAGCCCCAGAAGCTGCTGGGTCCCGCGTGGTGCCCGGGGGGCCGGATCAGGGCGAAGGAGGGCTCCCCCTCCATAGCCAGCTCCGAGGCCTTCACCGCCCCTCCCGCCGCCAGGAGGGCCACGGGATAGACCGAGGGGAGGGCCTTCACCCTCTGCAGGTGGGAGGGGGAATGCACCAGCAGGATCTCCTCCTCCCTCGCGGGCTCCGGCTCCACGAACTCAAAGCCCCTGAGCTCCCTCACGATGGCCTCCATCCTGCCGGGCGCGGAGGCGGGATCGGAGGAGTAGACGGTCCTGAAGTTCTCGCTGTAAACCACCTTCATCCTCCTTCCTTCCACCTCTCGGGAAAAAGCTTTTGAGCGCCAGGGAGAAGGAGGGTGATGTCCGGGATGAGGGAGCTGCTGGAGAGGCTTTCCAACGCGGTGGGGGTCTCGGGAAGGGAGGACGAGGTGGCGGAGGTGGTGAGGGCGGAGCTCCAGGGACACGTGGATGAGATAAGGAGGGATGCCATGGGGAACCTCATCGCGGTGAGGAAGGGCTCCGATCCCTCCTGCATGGTGGCGGCCCACCTGGACGAGATAGGGCTGATGGTGAAGCACATAGACGAGAAGGGCTTCATAAGGTTCGTTCCCCTGGGGGGATGGTTCGAGCAGACCCTCCTGAACGAGAGGGTGGTCTTCCGCACCAAGAGGGGTCCCGTGTACGGGGTGATAGGCTCCAAGCCCCCCCACCTGCTGGAGGAGGAGGAGAGGAAGAAGCCGGTGAAGGTGGAGAACATGTTCATAGATGTGGGGGCCAGGAGCGAGGCCGAGGTAAAGGAGGCCGGCATAGGGGTGGGATCCGTGGCCTGCCTGGACCGCCAGGTGAGGCCCCTCCTGAACGAAAGGGTCACGGGAAAGGCCTTCGACAACAGGGCGGGGCTGGCGGTGATGATAGAGGCCATCAAAAACACGAAGAGCAAGCACACCCTTTACGCCGTGGGCACGGTGCAGGAGGAGGTGGGGCTCAAGGGGGCCAAGACCTCCGCCTTCGGCCTCCAGCCCTCCGTGGCCCTGGCCCTGGACGTCTCCCTTCCGGGTGACTACCCTGGGATGGAGAAGAAGGACTCCTCCCTGGAGCTGGGCAAGGGCCCCTCCCTCACCGTCACGGACGCCAGCGGCAGGGGCATCATCGTCTCGGAGGCGGTGCTCCGCTGGCTCACGGAAACCGCCGAGGCCCACGGGATTCCCTACCAGCTGGACGTGGCCAGGGGAGGAACCACCGACGCCACCGCCATCTCCCTCACCAGGGCGGGGATCCCCACGGGGGTGATAAGCATCCCTACCCGCTACCTCCACTCCGGGGTGGAGGTGCTGGATCTCTCCGACCTCAAGGCCGCCAGCGAGCTGGTGGCTAGGGCCCTGGAAAGGGTGGGGGAGTACTTCTGAAGCTCAGAGGTGTATCCTGACGTTATCCGATTCCATGCTGAGCCTCAGCTCCTCCGCCACTATGTAGGTGTTCTGCATCTGGACGGCCCAGGTGAGGGGGGGATACATGTGGGCATCGGCCGTCTCACCGGTTCCCAGACCCATCAGCCCCCCTAACAGGGGAATCCCCTGCTTCACGCGGGAACCGTCCAGGACCAGGTGGCTCAGGGGAAGCAGGTTCAGGACTATGATGTCGGTTTCCATGTACTTCGCCTTCAGGTAAAAGTTCTCGGCATCCACGCTCTTCAGCTCTATCCAGGAGCCATCCACCAGGATCCTGACGTTATCGAAGTGGATGGAAGGGGAGGTGACCACCGTGACGTTCTCGTTCTCGTATCCCACGATGTGCAGCTCGCTCCAGGTGTAGGAGTAGAAGGCCCAGATCTTGAAGGTCTTACCCGGATTCCCCAGCAGGGGGGTGGCGAGCAGCAGGGGAAGCACTGCCACCAGCGGAAGGGCCTTCCCGAAGCCTTTGAAAAAGGAAAAGGGCTGGCGTCCGGTTCTAGCTCTCAAGCTTTATCACCATGTTCCCGAGGTCCAGGGAGGCCACGCTCATCTCGGTTACCCAGGCGCTGACGTTCTCCACGTAGAGGGTGTCCGCGGTCACCGCGAAGTCCTTACCGCCGTAGGGCCCTATCTTCTGATTGCTGGCCGTCATCTTGGCGGCCACAAAGTTATCGCACTTCATGAGCACCCCGCTCGCGGAAGCCTGCGGGCTCTGGATGATGGCCCTCACCTTCAGGCCTCCCAAGCTCATCTCCTTGACTATTTCGAGCTGAGAGATGGTCGCACTGCTCAGTTCCTGGAAGATCTTGTTTCCGTAGTTGTCCATGCTCCCCGCGTACATGTTGAGGTTACTGCCGTTGATGCTCCCGGCCTTCAGCTGAAAGTCGCTGACGGGCATGGCCAGTCCCACCCCCGTCACCGTGGAGAGGACCACCACGCCCACCACCGACGCCAGCCCTATCGCCGCCATTTTCCCGAACCCTTCCATTTCTCCACCTCCTTATTCTGTCATAGGAATCCTTCCTATGACCCTGAAGCCGGGCGCCACGCGTAGGCGTGGGCTCCGGCCGCTATGCAGAAGAGGGAGCCCAGCAAGGCTCCACCCAAGGTCCCCATCCAGGAGAGGGCGGCCAGGATGACCAGGAAGAGGCCCACCACCCTGCAGGAATCCCTCCTGGGGAACATGGCCATGATCGCCGCCAGCGCCAGGCAGGAGCTTCCCAAGAACATCCCCCAGAAGACGAGGGAGGTGTACAGGTACATGGGGAAGAACTTCAGGGGCACGTACAATATCATCAAACCCCCCAGCACCGCACAGTAGATCCCCCAGAACGGATACCTCCCCCTTAGGGCTTCCCAGCGCTCCCTGACCCTGGGTAGCCTCCCCACCAGCAGGGGGAGGAAAAGGGCCACGACCACGTAGGGGACGAGGGGCACGGCCCACATGATGGCCAGCAGGATGAGGAGGGGAGGGGCGGGGAGGAAGCCCCCTATGGAGAGATCGAGGTAGAAGAGGAAGCCCAGCAGCAGGGAGATCCCCACCAGGGTCTGGGTCACCACCTTCCCGGTGGAAGCCAGGTCACGCTGAACGTAATCCATCACCACCAGCCCGATGAAGGCCAGCAGGAGGGTGGTCAGGAGGAGGCTCACGGCCAGGGTGAAGGAGAGGAGGGAGGAGGAGGAGCGGTGGTACCAGAGCGCGAGCAGGGAAACCGCCAGGAGGGGAGGGAAGAAGAGGTGCTTTTTGTTCCAGAAGTTGAGGAAGCCCAGGCCTATGGTGACGGCCAGGGAGTTCCATTTCTCCCCCAGGCCCCTGAGGAGGGAAAAAGAAGGAAAACGGAGGCGACCCCCGGGCGATCCCCCCACCGGTTCTGGAACCTCCACCGGGGTGAACACCTCCTGAACACTTTCCGTTTCCTGGGGGCATCCAGCGCCGGAGTCTCCCCCGTCGCCCGCGTTTCCGAGGACCCGTTTGAGAGACTCCGCCGCGTCTAGGATCCCCACGGTCACCCCTGCGCCGGCTTATTCGCCGTTCCCTCCAGCAGCTTCTTTATCTCCTCCACGCTCCTGTCCAGCGCCGACAGGAGGGCCCCACTGACGTCCTGCGGGGTGATGCTGTTCAGGGCCTCCTCGATCATCCGCTCCAGCTTCTCCTCCATCCTCTTCTTGGTCCTCTGAATCAGGGAGGCCTTGAACTCCCCCATCTTCAGTTTGTCCAGCCCCTCCAGGATGGACTGCCTCAGGGTGGGCTCTATGAGCCCCCTCAGTTCTTCGGAAAGGCTCTGCTGGAGTTCCTTTTTCATCAGTTCGTAGACCTCGTCCTCTTCCATTTTCATTCTAAGCTCTTCCAAATCTTCCCCGCTTTTTTCCCTCTCAGGATGCCTTTTATAAAGAACGGGCGGGAGTGGGGAAAAAGGGTACATAGCTTAACAATTTTGTAACACGGAAAAACTTTGAAGAAACGGCCCGGAGAGGAGGGAAGGATTAATACTTCGGCGGGCTTACCGGGATGGAATGAAGCTGAACATCCCCACGGAGAACGAAAAGCTTAAGAAGCTCATCCAGAGGGTGGAGAACGACAAGGAGCTGGAGGAGCTCTGGAAGTGCGCCAACGTGATGGCCATAGACCGGCTGGGCTTCACCGACCACGGTCCCGTCCACGTGAAGATCGTGGCCAACGCCGCCCTCCGCCTCGCCCACCTGCTGGAGGGGGTGGAGAAGCCCGGGGTGGTTAAGGACCACCACCTCCCCAAGGAGGACTCCGAGATCGTGGTGTTCCTGGCGGCCATCCTGCACGATCTGGGCATGGTGGCCCAGAGGGAGGAACATGAGAAATACAGCGCCATGCTGGCCCCCTACTTCATCCAGAAGCTCCTCCACGACTACCCCCCGGAGGAGAGGGCCATCATCCTCTCGGAGGTGCTGCACGCCATCACCTCCCACTACTCGGGGGTCTGCCTGACCAAGGAGGCGGGGATCCTCTGCATAGCGGACGCCCTGGACATGGAGAAGGGTAGGGCCAGGATACCCTTCGATGCCGGCAAGGTGGACATCCACTCGGTCTCCGCCCTGGCCATAGAGAACGTGGAGGTGCTGAAGGGGGAGAAGAAGCCCGTGAGCATCAGGATAAAGATGTCCAACTCGGCGGGGATCTTCCAGGTGGACCAGCTCCTGAGGGAGAGGATAAGGAAGTCGGGGCTGGGGGAGTACATAGAGGTGGTGGCGGAGATCTCGGAGACGGAGAAGAAGATCCTGCACAGGTTCGAGCTGAGGTGAGGGAGTGGAGTACAGGCTGGTGCCCCTGAAGCAGGCCGAACTCACCGTCCCCATGGGGATGGGGATGATGATGGGGGACATGACCCAGTGGGCAAACGCACCCGTGTACGTGTGGTGCGTGAAGGGGGGAAAGAGGAAGATCGTGGTGGATGCCGGGGTGGGGACCTCGGCGGGGGGGCCCTGGGTGGTGGGGGGGGGGGGGCGGAGGCAGATGAGGGACCTACCGCGGGGGGGGGTGGGCCGGAGGGG
>Ga0080004_1127111_pt1 | contig 35474 bp, 37 predicted proteins | sample WasSprMetagenome_FD_69207 | JGI IMG/M metagenome (GOLD analysis project Ga0080004, IMG submission 69207) | Sulfidic aquatic microbial communities from Washburn Spring, Yellowstone National Park, USA - WS (SPADES assembly) (version 2) | ecosystem: Environmental > Aquatic > Thermal springs > Hot...
AGCCATTATTATGGTGGAGACTGCAACGCCTACAAAAAGTTGAAAGCTTCCAGCCGCGGAAGTTTTGCCTATTTCTAATGCTTTCTCCATGGTTTTCTCGTCTCTTGTTTTTATTGTGTGGCTATGGAGTTTTTGATTTGGTTGTTTTTGGTAACTTTTAAGTGTTTGTTGTTTTTTGTTTTTGGTGGTTGTTATGTGTGTTTTTGCTGGGGACAAGGTTACTGTTCCCAGGCGTTTGAGGAAGTTGTTGGGGATTGAGGAGGATTATGTTAGGCTTGCTAGTTAAGATTTTGAAGAGTAGTGAGAGTGGTGGTTTGGTTAGGAGGAAAGTCGCGTCTTATATGGGATAAAACCATTCATAAGAGGATAAAGTGATGTGGGAAGTAAGTGAAACTTATCTAAAAATCATACACAAATTGCGATATAGAAAATCCAAGATAATTTTCTATTGTTGTTCTTCAAAGGACAAACGTCCTGAGTCGTTCATTGCGGCACATTTGAGAATTGTCTTTAGGATTTTGACCCCATCGGAGAGTATTCTAAGCTTCGAAACGCCATAAGTTCTGCTCTTGCAAATAATTGGTACTTCTTGATAGGTGAAACCATTTTTTAGTCCCTTGACTGTTATTTCAGTTTCAATCTCATAGCCAAGTGATTCTAGACAATTCTTTTGAAGAAATTCTTTTTTGAAGGCTCTCAGGCCTGTTTGGCTATCTGTTATTTTTCTCCCTGTTAGAATCATTATGGTTAAATTGATTAAATGGTTACCCAAAATGTGAAGTTTCGAGGTGTGGTCGTTTTTCCGGCCCAAGAATCTTGAGCCCGCTACAATGTCTGTTCCATTGAAAAGCGGTTTCATAAGTTCTGAAACCTCTTTAGGGTTGTGGGAACCGTCAGCGTCTATTGTTATTATGATGTCACCTTGGGCGTGTTGGAAGCCTTTTCTAAGGGCGTATCCTTTCCCCCGATTTTTTCCATTAGATAAAACCGTGGCTTTGTATCTGCTGGCTATTTGTTTTGTGCGGTCTGTTGATCCATCGTCGACAACTATTATTTCGTATGGCATCCCTAAGGTGTCCATTGTCTGTATGGTTTCTTCGATGACGTTACCTATTGTTTTCTCTTCGTTGTAGGCTGGGATAACCACTGACACAACGTGCGTTTGCATCTGATTCTCCTTTCTCCGGTTTTAATTGTTTGAACTGAAAATTAAATCTATATGGAAGACTAATATAGAAAATTCTTAACTTGTTATAGACTTTTGATCTGCTACAGAGGTTTTATGACGGCGGCGAAACTAAATCTTCTTAGTTGAAAGATGCTTATTAATATCCTTCAGTTCCTTCCTATTATTTCGTAGTGTGCGAGAAAATTTTGTGGTGAGGTTGGAGTTTTTCGGGTTTTGTTTTGGTTTTTGTTTTTTGTTCTGTTGTTGTTTTGGGTTTTGTTGGTTTTTGTTTTTGGGTGTTTTGTTAGGGTTTTTATAGGGGTTTATGGTTGTTTTATTGGGCGGTTTTATGGGTGAAAGTGTTGGTTCGGCTGTTCGAGAGGGTGAAGCTGAGGGTTTGAGTGGTGTTGGTTTGTTGTTGTTGGCTGCTGAGAATTTGAAGAGGAGTATTGAGTTTACTGTTGGGCAGTTGAATGCGCGGAAGGTTCGGGGTGAGATGAAGCTTCGTTGGAGTCGCTCCTTGGTTAGGCAGGTTGAGGCTTTGGTTAAGGTTGTTGAAGCTTTGAATAAGGTTGGTGGTAAGCCTAAGGTTGAATCGGATTTGGCTTCTTATCTGGCTGGTTTGGAGAGTAAAATTCCGAAGAGATTTGTTAGTAAGGAGTTCACCGGAATTGTAAGAAAAATGCAGGCGAGGGCTTCGAGAAATAGAACCTAAAGAATTAAGCTAAATAAGAAGGTGTGTTGGAGACGTATAGTTATGGGATGGGGTGTAACTTTTTGAGTTTGTGACACATTTTTTAATAAGTAACACTTATATTGTTGCAAGCGTCACTTAACTTGGTGACGCAATGTGGCTATCGTTGAAGTTGGTCCTAAGTATCGCGTCACGATCACTCAAAGTGTGCGTAGGAAAACTCCCTTGAAGGTTGGGCAGAAGGTTTACTTGTTGGCTAGGCCGCCTTATATAGTTTTGATTCCAATACCAGATAATGTTGATGAAGCATTAGCTGAAATTCTGGGCGACATAGCCTACAGCAGGGAAGAGCGGAAAAGAGCTGAGGAACAGTTTTTGAAAGAGGCCTCGTAAGTGAAAACGGGTTATATGGTTGAAACAGAGTTCCTCTTTGGTTTCCAGCCTAAGGATAGACGCTACGACATAGTTTCAAAAATTTTAAAGGCTTATGCGGCAGCAAAACCCTTTCCAGTATATTTTCCTGTTTCAGCGTTGATTGAGATCCGCGAGGTCATGGCAAGCCATGGAAAAACCGCCATTGAAAGGCTGAACGCCCTAACCTACATAAAGGCAAAGGCAACAGCGTCAAACCTGCAAGAGATAAGCCTATCCTCAGAAGACCTAATTTTATGCGAGGAAATAATGGCGCAACATGCAACTCTAACATTCTTCGACGCACTCCACGCTTCAGTAGCATTAGGCAACAAGCTGGAAATAGTATCAAACAACGAAGCCTACGAGGAAGCAGAAGTGAAAAGAATACCGTTCAAAGAATTCCTAAAACTAATAGAAAAACAATAAACTCTATTCATACATTCCTCAAAGTCCACAATAATATCTTGGTTTAATGTCTTTTGGTAGTTTCTCATAGTTTTTAAGGAAGATTCTTGAAAACCGAGCTTTATATGGCATTTCACTTCAAAACTCTTTCTAATTCGTCTATTGAGCATTCTAGATATTCGTCTTTAGCTATTTCTTCTCTGCTTTTTTCTATAGTTTTTAATGCTTCTTCGTCAGCAAGCGTCTCTAAGGTGGCTAAAACTTGCTCTATTCTTACGTATGTGCTGATCATTTCTCTGAAAAGCTCCTCTGGAATAAGGATGCCTTCCCTTGTAACCTTAACTTTTACATTCATTGAACACGCCTACTATAAATGATATTGTTAAATGATACTGTTAATAATTTAAGCTTTCGTTTTAGGTAGGTTATGTTTCTCCGGATTCTTTCAGCTCCCTTAGAAACTCGTTGTAGTCTCTGACTCTTCCAGTCGCGCGCATTATTTGGTTTTTGTATGCTTTTTCTATGGCTTCTAAATTTTTAGTTTGTTTACCTTTATGGTAGGGTTAAGGCTTGAGGGTGTCTATGCTTTGACTGTGGATGCGTGTTCATTTTTTGTTAGGATTTTTATGGGATGGGAAAACCTTTTTATGTCTATTTGTGTTGGTCCTAAAATTTCTACGCCTATTATTTCTCCCTTTTTATTTAGGTCTAATATGAGGTTGTCTGATATTGGTTCTGTTTCTGCGACTTTTCCTCTTTTAATTCTTATGTATAGTGCGTTGCAGCTTTCGTCATATTCGAGTGAAGCCAAGTGTTTTTAACCTCCTTTCGTCTACCCATAATACTGTTACAACTTCAATATTTTGATTTCTCTTTTCATAAATTACTACTAGTTTTTGATCTTTTATCGTGCCATAGGTTGCTAGGCGGCCGTATCTGACTGATATAGTTTCCTTTGGATTTTGCAGAACGTTGATTATTTGCTTTTCAGTTACTGCTCGATCCTTCATTCTTTGTTTTGCATGAGGTTTTATGATTATAGCCATTTGGTCACAACTTTGCTATGGTGTTTACCAGCAATTTGATGGGTTGATTTTAAATGTTTTGTGCCAACTGTTAACCATGATAAACATAAAGTTATTGGATGATTTAATCTAGGCGTATCTGGTTTTTGTATGCTTTTTCGATTATTTCTAGGTCTTTTAGGCCGTCTTCTCCTGTGGGTGTTGGCGTTTTGCCGTTGATTAGGCTGTTTACGAAGTGTTGGAGTTCTGCTTTGTGGGCGTTGTAGAATTTTGTTGAGCCTATTGTTAGCATTTGGATTGCGGCTAATAGCTTGTTTAAGGGTTTGTGTTGGGTTTGGATTGTCTTTACTGTTCCGTATAGTTGGATGTTTAGTTGATAATCTTGCGAGAACCAGCCCACGGTTATTATGGCTTTTGTGTCGTTTTCGAATTTTGCTAGGCATATGGCTGAGTCTTCGAAGGGCATGTTAAATCTGTAGCCTAAGTGGCTTTTTATTTCTGTTATTTCGCCGAAGTACCATCTTAGGAGGTTTATTATGTGGCTGCCTAGGTCTATGAGGGCTCCGCCGCCTGTTAGTTCTTTGTTGAACCACCATTCTGGAACGGGTTTTGGTGTTAGGCCTTCAGCTCTATGGAATAGGGGGCCTGAGCTTATGTATGTGGCTTGGGCGATTTCAACGTCGCCTAAGATTCCTTCATTCATTTTTTGTTTTAACTGCTGGAATTCTGCGGCGAATCGCATGGGATAACCCATCATGAGTTTTATGGAGTTTTTTTGAGCAGCTATTATTTCTTTAGCTTCTTCGACGTTTCTGGCTATGGGCTTTTCTAGGAAAATGTGTTTTTGGTTTTCAGCTGCTTCTGTTGCACATTTTAAATGCAAATGAGTGGGCAACGCGATAATGACCGCGTCTATTTCTGGGTCTTTTAGAAGCTGTTCGTAGTTTGTGTATAGCTTTTTGACACCTGCTTCTTTTGCTGTTTTTAAGGCTTTTTTGGATAGGTCTGCCACGGCTATTAGTTTTGCGTTGGCTAGTTTTTGGCAGCGTCTAAGGTGAATTTTGCCTATATAACCTAAACCGATTAGGCCTAATCTAATTTTTTCCATCATCTTTTCCTTGTTTATTCTAATTCGTGTGCTTCGTTTTTAACGGACTTAATGATCAGTTTCTTAGAATGGTCTTACAAATTTAAATTAATCTTTTGTATCAACGTTTGTCTTCGATGATCTCAAGCGCTCCATCCCTTATAATTATCAGTTTGCCCTCATAATCTTTGACTTTAGCAAGTAGCGATTCTATTTCTTTAAGCAGTTTTTCAGCCTTTGGAGGATGTATATGAAGGATTATTATGCCGTGGAATTGCTTTGGAGGATATAAGATTGTGTTAGCGAAATCGTAATCTCTGGTTACCAAAATGCATCCTTTGCTTATGGCTAGAGACGCTAATTCCCTATTTTTCGCACCTTTCGGCGAATATTCGACTATGTAACCCTTAGATTCTAAAAAATTTTTGATCGGTTTTGGGATGTTCTCGTCAAGCAGGAACTTCGGTGTATTTGACGTAGTGTTCGCCTCTTATGATTTTTGCAGCCCAAATTAATGCTTCTTTGATCATGTCCTCGTTCAAGCTGGGATAATAGTCTCTAATAATTTCCTCAATAGAAAGGCCAGAGGCGAGGAGTTCAATTACATCACTGACCAAAATTCGTGTGCCCTTAAATGTGGGTTTTCCGTGGCAGATTTCGTCGTCGACAACTATGTATTTACTAACTTCAACTCTCATAGGAACTCCCATCGTTTTAATAGGTAACCACATTTAAAAGCTTTCTAAAAAGCTTCAATTTCTCTATTATTTTATTCTATTCCTAATTTTTTGTTTAATCCTGTTTGGATTGCTATTGCGTATGCTTTGCCTATTAAGATGTTTTGTAGGCTTTTTTTGGGGTATTGGGCTTTGAAGTATTCAAGGGCTTCGCCTTTTGTGGTGAAGGCCATTTTGCCTAGGCCTTCTTTTTGGGCTAGTTGGAGGTATTTTATGGTTTTTGGGTTTACGCTTGCTATTTTTGATGCTGCTGTGTCTAGGGCTACCGGGTCTTGGCTTGCCATTACTAGGCCTAAGCGTTTGGGTTGGACGCCTGAGACTATGTTGGCGTCTATTATGTGGAGGTGGAAGCCCATGGCTTTGTTTATGGCTACTATGGCTTCGTCTATTACTGGGTGGTATCTGTACTTTTTGGGGTAGGGATTACAGCCAAAAATATTTTTTAAGGCGCATGTGATTTTGATTTTTTCTATGCTGTATTTTATTTTTGGAACGTTTATTCTTAGGTCTGCATCTTGTATGGTTTTCGGTACCATGATTTTGAAGGAGTATTTTCCAGCGGTTACATTTACTGTCTGGCTCTTGTCTTCTGTGAGATTGACAATTTTCACCTTGTAGTCTTTTGCTAGTTTTTCGTAGCCTAGGATTTTGAAGGCGTATTTGCACTTCATGGCTGAGGCGTCGGATTCTACTATGGCGATATTTATGTTGGGTGATGTCTTACTTCTGATTAAGTCTATTAGAGTTGCGATAAATTTTGGGTCTGTTGTTTGTCCTGTGGAGTAGTCCCAGTAATAGCATAGGTTAGGCTTTATAACAATGTTTTTGATGTTCTCTGGAATTTTATAGCCTATTAGGTTTAGGGATTCTTCTATGGCTTTTGTGATGTCTGAATTTTTGATTTTTACTAGGCTTACGAGGCTCAAGGCTTAATCTCTCTGCTTTATAATGGTTAACTTTTACGACTAGGATTAAACAGGCCTTAATGGTTCTACTGCATGCGAGGATGGAGCAGGGGGGCAAATCCTGCCCATAGATAGGAACCAGCTGATGCAGATTAATGAGCCAGTTGTAGAGGTTTGGAAAGGCTAAGCCCACAGAAATATCAGAAGAGATGCTACATTAGGTTATTTTTGTTTCATATTGTTTAAAGAGTTTTAGAAATTTTTGAGAAAAATTTTCTTCTCTAAATCTTTCCGCAATTTTTATAATTTTTAAAGCTTTTTCTGGAGACCATTCATAAATTTCTTTCGTAATTTTTGCTGCTGCTTCATAAATGTTATTGTACCGCAAATCTTCTGGTACAAACTCCTTCGCACCTCCAGAGTTATGAACAATAGGTATGCATCCCATAGCCATGGCTTCAACTATTGATATTCCGAAATGCTCCCCAGTCATTGTGTGTAAGTACACTTTAGCGTTTTTTAGTATTTGTTTTATTCCCAATCTTGGGGCGTCTGGGAAAAATTTTACCCGATCTTTTATACTAAGTTTCTTTGTGAGATTCTGCAGCAAAAGTAATGTTTTCCGGTAGTGTACTCGACCTATTATGGCAAATTGAATGTTTTTTTCTGTTAGTGAGGCTATGTAAAGGATTTTTTCTAATCCTTTTTCGGGTCCAAAACGAGATATTGTAACTACTAAGTCTTTTCTTTGGTTTTTGGTTAGGTTTTGTGGATTGTTTTCGAAATTAGCGGAGGGTACTGGTGGATACAGCACCTCTGCTTTTTTTCCGGAAAATCTTTTTATTTCTTCTGCTGTGTAGTGGCTGTTAGCGAGTATGAGTTTTTCGTTATCATTTGTAAGGTTTTTTTCAAAGAAGGCATAAGGTAAACCTCCAACTGATAGAAGGTGTCTGCTCTTTAGGTATGGGAATTTTGGTTTGTAGTAATAGTGATTTAGAAAAGGGAAGTGAATGTAGCTTATATTTGTCCATGGAAAAATGCGGCATGAATACACGTCTATCCATATATCGCATTTAGATTTGAAAATGTAGGAGCGGAAAATGGTTTGATAGAAGTCTAATAATCCTCTCGGTTGAACTGTTGAGGGTTTAACTATGGCCTTTATGGATGGATTGAGGCGTATCCCAAAGAATTTCTTGATCTCCAGCTGATTTATTTCTTCGTTTGTAAAAAGGATAACGTCGTAATTATTTTGTGCTAGAGTATTTGCGATGGTTGTTGCTACAAATTCTCCTCCGCCATAAACATTCAACGTTGGACAAAAAACTCCGACTTGCAACTTAAATCCTCTAAGAAAATCATTATATGGGATGCATGGTTAAAGGAACAATATTGACCGCATACATTTTCGATTGATAACTAATTCAGGAGTTTTTAGATATAGAGGTAAGTTGATGCTTTTATTGGATTTGGTCTTCTACGAGCTTTTTTGTGGGTTAGCAGGATCGCGGTGACTATGGCGATTAGAATTCCACCAAGTTTCACTATTGTTTTGAGAGAAAACTCCGGTTGTGAGTTATTATTCACTGAAGTTAGTAGTACGGTGATTTTATGTGTACTGTGTGCGTATGTGAAATGTATCAACCATGTGTATTCTGTAAAGGAGAATGTGTAGTTTATTTGGTTTCCGTCGAGGTATATTGTTAATTCGCTTATGTTTTGAATTAAGGTTTTTGCTATTGTCACGTTTGTGTAGCCTATCGTTCCTTCTGGACCGCTTACTTTGAATGTTATTGTTTTGTTTGTGGAGTCGAAGGTAAGTTCTGTTATTGTTGAGTTTGAGATTATTGCGAAGGGCATTGACCAAACGGTTACTGTTTGACCTCCTACAATGTCGTTAATTGTTGTTAAGCCTTGAGAAGTATCAAGGGCTGCTGTTATCGTGAAAGTTATCGTTCCTATTGTGTTTGCAGTGTATGTGTATTCCCATCTTTTATTTATTAGAGACCATGTCATCGGTTTTCCGTTCAGGTAAAGGGTTCCGTTGGTGCTGTTAAATGTGGTTTCGTCATATTCATATGAAGCTTTGAACCATATTGTTGCGGTTTCGCCTAAGGTAAGGGTTTCTTTTGTGGCGCCTCCATCAGCTATTTTGATTCTGTCCCATATTACTGAGATAGTTTTGCTTGAGGTATTTGGATTTAACGCTGTTATTCCATGGTTGTTCTCATTTATACTAGCTAAGTAAACTGTTAGTTTCTGAACGGAAAGTTTAGTTGTTTTGTACTCCCATCGTGAGTTAGCGTACGACCAAGAAAGGGGTAGCGAGCCGTTTAGATATGCAACTCCGTCAACGACAGGAGAATTATCATATTCATATTCCAGAGTTAAATAGAAGGTGGCTTCCGTGTTTACGTCTAGTCTTCCATCGTCACTCCCATATGTAACTACATTTATCCTGTCAAAGATAACGTAGACATCAGGTGCCATTTGTCGGAAGATAGTTAAAGCGTAATTCGAATCAGTTATATTAGCAATTTTATACCCATACTTACCTACAGCGTTTTTTGTTGCAGTATCGTTAAGTGTGTACGAACCTTGCCAAGGCGTCGAGTCGTATTCATACACTCCTTCAACTGTGAAGATAGCGGTATCTTCCACGTTTATTCGGTTATCGAGAACGGTAAATGTGTTGATATTGATTCTGTCAAATATACAGTAAACCTCGTTAGTTGTGAAGGCTGTCAACCCATATACCGGGTCGGATATTGATGAGGCTCTATATCCATATCTGCCCACGGTACTTTTGGTTATGGTATCGTTGAGGGTTATGGTTCCTGTGAAAGGCGTAGAATCGTACTCATAGAATCCAGTCTTGATTATATCTGCGGTTGCGCCAACATCTATTCGGTTGTCGCTGATAGCTAAAGTTACAGCCACCTTATCCCAAATCACTATGGTCGACTGCCCGTTCTGGTTTACCGTGCTCAAGGCATATGTGGATTCTGAGCCTGCAACCGTGTTGTATGTTTCTGAACCAACTGTGGAAAGTACCCGTGTAATGCGGTAGACGCCTGAACCTATATGTATCGCTGCGTAGCCATTTACGGTTATTGTGCCTGTTGTGACCGCGGTGTTGTCATACTCATAGACGAGGGTTACGTCGATGTTCACGTTGTCACCTACGTTTGCGCGGTTATCTGAAATAGTGTAACCTGAAACTTTAATCCTGTCTACTATTATGGCGATAGTTTGGTTCTGAACTGAGTTTTCGTCCGTTACAGCGAAGATTGTGTAAGCGTAGGAGCCTACTGTAGGTTCGCTCGCGCAATATGCTGTAAAAGTTCCATAGGGGCTTATTGCGGTTGTTGAAGCCCTCTCTACATTTCCTAAGTTAATTCGAACCGTTATTCTTGAAGTGTCTTCAGGCGGGATTGTTGTTCCTTGATAATAGATGGTTCCAGTGAAGGTTATGAGCTGTGAAGGATTAACTCGAGAATCGTCAACTGAAGCAGAATAAATGATTAGATCATCTTCGAAGTAGAAGAGGTTTTGGTAGCCTGCTGAACTGCTCGCTCCTTGATTGTCAAAAACTTTCGTATTTGTGGAAACTACAGATACTAAACCTTCTGGATAAGACCATTCTAACTTAATCTTCCATGAAAGTTTATAAGCTGTGCTATTTAACTGAGTTTTGAAGCTGCCAGCAGAATCCAAAGTGCAGTATCCAAAGGGATCGCTTTGTTTTCTAAAGGTATCAGTTAGAGCAACCCACTCAAGTGCGACATCATTAGAAATTTCTATGGCCGCACCTGCGAGGTCAGATAATCCATCTGGGTCATTTATGGTGGCATTCAAGAGAAACCATCTGTTGGCATAAACAATGTCCGGAGCTTGGAACTCGCTTATAATTGGAGCATTCTGCATTTCAAATGCCTCCTCATTTCCCCAACTTCCATGACTAGGCTCTGGGTCAACATATTTAGCTGCAGCAATATAGTCAATTCTAAAGCTGTCACTGTAGCCACCTATACCTATGTAAGTTATCGAAGATAGAGGATATTCTGGCAAGACGGCGCTTCCTTTATATGTATCGTTTATCCATAGCTTAAATGTTCGTGTTGAGGAAACAAAACTCCAGATTCCTCTGTACCAAGTGTTCAATATAACATTCTCACTAAAAATTTTTATCATTTCTTCGGGGTTGCTTTTTTGAGCAGCCCATTCGTCTGGGGTTTCGTCGGTTCCGATTCTAAAAGCCACAGCGCTTGGGTGTGTTGGAGACGTTCCACTTTCAAGGGCTGCCGGTATGTGACATAAAGGTCCTACAGAATCTGTTTTCCATTTAAATATTAATTTTATGTTGCCTAGTGTGTAGCTGAATGCTTTTCCAATCCAAGCGTCATTGCTACTGAATTGAGCCCATAACACTCCATCGGAAACTCCCCAAGCAGCGGGTGTGCCATATCGAACAGCCCATCCGTTAGTAAAGTCTTCGTCTCCAAAAAGGAAAGTGTTCTCAATATTGCTTGTTGTTGTGGCATTGCTGTTTCCATAGTAAATATAAACTGTAGCTGGATTACTGCTTAAGTCGTCTTCTATTTTAACCCAGAAAATTGCATAGTCTCCAAAGACGGATGTTTCCATCCAATATTTAAGCTCAGTTACACCATCATTTTTCGTGAATCTTATGTCGCCAAAGTCGGGACGTGCTTTCGTCATACTAAATTCGCCGACTTCAACTTTAGCGAAAAGGTAAACGTATCTATAGGCGTATAACGCTCCTAAGCCGCAATACCAGACATCTTTTTTGCCTTTAATATAATCAAGATGTTGCGTAATTTTATTTTCTCCTGACCAATCATAGTTTCTTGGATGAAAGAAGAAATGGTGTATTTTGCCATTATTATAACAGTAATCGAATCCGTCATTAAGTTGCTGTAAAGTAAGAAATTCTGCCTCGCCTAATATACTAACACGATTAAAAAGCCCATTTGCCGAATCCCAGCCTGCAAAGTCTGAAACACCAGTTTCTGTTGACCTTGCAATTAAATATTTGTATTGTCCGAGTTTCTGTCTTACAGTGTCGTCTGATTGTCCGAAAGGTTCAATCCAAGCCCAAACATATTCGCTGTTGCCTTTCTTGTAAAGTGGAGGAAGAGACAAATTACCGATTATATCAGATTTAGAACCTCCAATTTCGCTGTCATAATTACTGTATGGAACAAACGGGTGTGTTCGACTATGTGATGCTACCTCGATATAGCCTTCATCTAATTGTCCCTGAATAGCCGTCCAGTTGGGAGGATAGTTGCCCCCGTCTCCTTGAGTTATAATACACGCTGTGAGCCAAACGTTTCGTGTTTGAAACGCATCACATGCAGACATAAACGCATTATGATTACTGGATTGTCCATCCCAATCATCGGCTGAAATTGCAACAGCACATTTTCTGTTATCGTAGTATTTTGCTATTTCAACAAAAGACGTAGGAACAGCTTGACCGTTTTCATCCGTTATTTTAATGTGAATCTCATCTGAATAGTTTGAAAAAGCAACACTAACATAAGCTTTGTTATTAGTATAGTCAAACCTTACGCACTCTATACCGTTAAAGAAATTGTCGGAGGCTTTCTCGATTAGCTGACTCCAGGACTCCTCTTTTGTATATCTCTTGTAAGCATTTAAATTTGAAGAATTAGGCGGTATGCTAAATATGTAAGTAACAGGGTAACCAAGTCCATAATCGTTATGTGCTGTAGGGTCAAGAGTAAGCTTATAATCTGAAACCGAGTACGTAGCATTTAAGTAAACGTTTTCTCCATTGTCTACTCCATTACCGTAATGCACAACAAATCTAACCTGATAGTTTGTTCCAGCTCCATAAGCAGCATTGATGGCGTGTGATTTACGGTATTGCCAACCGCTAATCCACTCTTCTTGAGCCCGAACAATAACGTTAGGTTGCAAAATTATTACCGCAAAAATGCTTAGTAAAAATATAAGAATAATCAGTAAAGTGACGAAACATTCAGTGTTATCGATAAAATTTTGGCACTTTATACACTTTTTCATCAATATTCAATCCTCCCTTCTTCGCGAGCAATAAATATTGTCAATTGTTAAATATATTTATTATTGAATTGTTAAAATTACACTACATATTTTATTTTATCTTTTGAAAATGATTTTTTTCTTCCAGCAAGTGTATCCAATAAAAAAAGCAAGTTCATTGAGACAATAATAGGAAAAAATCAATGAATTCCGAGTTAAGCATGAGATTTTTAGACCAGCCCAAAAGCCAAGCATCATCCGAAAAAGCAATTTGGCTGGATTTAGCTTTATAAATCCTGTGTACCGACAGCCTGCAGTATTCCAAGTAGTTTTCTGCCAGATGAACTTAAGCAAAGACATAAAATTTGAAGGGTACCCTAAATGTTCTGCAAATACGAAGTATGAAGTTAACCACAGGAAACCCTTTCTAACAATATGTCTTAATATTTCATGATCCTCACATGCTGAAAGTATATTACTTGGCTTCCAATCACTTATCGCTTCCTTCTTTATCAATGTTGCATAGGCAAATCCCCTTTGAGAGTCAATGTTTTTTATTGATGAAACAATTATATGCTTTGTTGGTTTTGTGTATTCAAACAGTTCTTGGAGATAAGGAATTCGAGCTTTTGCATAACATGAAACAGCTCCTACTTCTTTTTTCATCAATTTCATTACATGCTCATACCATCCATTTAACAATAAAACATCATCATCTACAAAGGCAAAATATCGCGTATCTACTTTATCGATGCCTAACTTGCGTGCACATCCGAGATTTTGATGAGATTTGATTACCTTAGCTTCGGGAAAAACATCTAAAATAGTATCAACCGTACCATCAGAGCTAAATTTATCAACGGCAATAAAACAATGAAGGGGTATTTCTTTTCTTATTGCCAAAAGGATATTTCTAAAAAATGGTTTATTACTATTGTACGTACACATAACAACATCAATTTTTTCAAGCAACAGAAGTCCCACACAAGACTTTCCAAAATTTTAATAAATAATTGACTCTTACTCTTTAACTAGACCTTGATACACTTTTATTATTTTTGGTATTATAGCGTTCTCACAAAATTTTTTCTCCACAGTTTCTCTTCCAGCATCACCTAATCTTTCAATCAATTTCTTATTATTGAGCAATTGAACAATAGCAGCAGCTAACGCATAAGGATCATTCGGGTTTATTAAAATGCCATTTTGTTTATCCTTTATTACATCTTTGATACCTCCGACTTTTGAGGCTATTACAGGCCTTTTCATATACAAGGCTTCTACTAACACTAAGCCGAATGGTTCAGGCAATACGCTAGGAAACACAACAATATCTGCGGCTGCATATACATCGAGCATTTTACTTCTAGGGATAGGCCCCGTTAAAAATATTTTCTGCTTAAAATCACTACTATTTATAGTTCTCATCTCCTCGGACGGAACATTCCCAGTTATTATAAATTTTACATGGGGCATTCTTTTGAGAACTACTGGTATGGCTTTTAGCAAAACATTGGAACCTTTTCTAAAATCAAAAGCAAATCCGCCAAACAATACAACCTTGCCTCTATCTGAGAGACCCAAATTTTTTCTAGCAATTGATTTATCCTTGTTTAACCTCAAAATAGTGGAGTCCATCATTTCCGGAATAACTACAATTTTTTGAGGTTTGACTCCATTACGGAGCAGAGTATACAGAATATAATTGCTAACTGCGATAACCTTGTCAACATGCTTGATAAAAGTCGTTAAGATAAGCCACCACAAAAAAGCCTCAAAGAAGAGTAACATGCGCCAAGGTCGGGATTCCCATTTGTTAACCAAACAATCTTTAGCTGACGAAAAACAACATTTTTTTATGCAAATTTTTTCTTTCGTGTTTAGGCGGTCTCCCTTTGGGCACGTAATTGCATTGGAGTTTACTGTTGCAACGACTGGAATTCTGCAAATCTTTGCTGCAACAACTGAAGGTGGTATGGAATCTATATTTAAGGCATGAATAACATCCGGCTTTTCCGTTCTTATAAAACGTAATAGAACTAAAAAGGTGTATATAAAGAAAAGTTCATGAAGGCAAAAAGCAGTTAAATCAATAGGCCCTATCTTTAATATCTTGACACCTAAGATCCTGCGTATTGCAATATTTTCCTTCACTTCATATATGGGAACTTCTGAACTTAACGAAGGATGGCCTGATCGATGAGGATGCATCGTTAACACATAAACATTATTTCCATGCTTAGCTAGACCTTTCGCAGTCATTAACGCCGCGTATTCTCCGCCCCCAATTACTATCGGAGGAAAATATTGACTTACTATACAGATTTTCGCCGCTATCATCCCCTGAATTATTTTAACTTAACAGAATCGTAGATTGCTTATTCTTGGAAAATCTCAATTTTCTGATTGAAATAAAATAAAAACCTGTCCTTTATACTCCTGATTATTGCATTCAAAGGTCAATAGTTAGAAGTCTATTGATTTTTGTAGATTACGCATTCCCCGTTTGAGTACACTAAATTTGTAAAGTTAAATACTTGTAAAATGCTTGTAGTATTCCATAAATCTATTCCTATTACAACATTATTAACTACATTTAAACGACTCAAATAAATGTTAGATTTTTCAGATAGCTTAGTAACGTTCGACAGCACTTCTGTGTTAGTTCTGCAAATCATACCATAAGAAATTAGGACATTGCCCAAGGAGCGGTCATCTGCATAAATCCTTGAAGTTTTAATGTCAACATTTTTTGACATCCATAAAGCGCCGTACACATTACATTCGTCGGAGTATCCTATGTAAAAGTTTAGAAAAACAGCGTCCATCCTATGCTTACTTAAGGGCAATGACCAGCTTTGGGTTCCTGTAATCTCATACACAAAGCCCGTTTGAAAAAGAAAATAAGGTACTAACACAATTAACAATAAAGCTGAAACAGCAAATTCCTTTTCTCGCTTAAACATCAGCTCAACGATAAACTCGGCACCTATTACACATAAAGGAGCTAAGAAGAACAGAAGTACGTGATAGAATCTTGTCATATTCATCGTATTGGCCAACCCAGGCACGAGTATGAGCGCAGCTAAAAACGCCACAGCAACACAGCTAAAAGCAAAATGTTCATTATCCAAGCGAGATTTTTTCCGTTTCGTGACCAAACCAAAAAAGCCGATAACTATCAAAAACTGCATAGCGTATGCAAATGTTCTGCTAATCGCATTCCAAATGGTCGGAGGACTCTCTAAACCTAAACCCCTCAACACCGTTTGTCCCCTTGCTGCAGGATTGAAAAATTCGCCCAGTTGACTATAGACATAGTCCCCAAACCCTAATAGACAATTAAAAACAGCTGAACCAGATGTATAGATATACCATGCAAACATTGTAACAAAAAAGAACACAACCATGTTTGCGGTTATATTTCTGCTAGGCCGCTTAACTAAAACTAATGAAACAAAAATTAGAGAGATAAAGAATAGGAATACCTCTGAGACCCCATAATGTGATGTTACTAAGCCAAAGCTAAAAATAATGAAACACGCCATCTTGCTTAGTTGTCTCATTTTCTTGTTCAAAACGACAAGTAGCAACAAAACGAAAAAGAGTTCAGCAATCATCTGTCTGTTCAGCCCTAACATTTCATTGTAGAATGTTGCGTATGCCATGAAGGGAAAAGTCGAAATGAAAGCATACTTCTTTCCCATATAACCCGTCCATACTTGATACAAACCTAAAGGTACAAAAGAAAAAATCAGTGGAGACACTATCTTGAATACCCATGTCGAATCGATATTTAATAAAGATGAATAAATTGTTGGAAGAATCGTGACACTTAACATTGAATGTATTCTGTCATACTCTACATCTCCAAAGGGGTTAGTTAAACTCCAATACGCGTTGTTTTGCGTAGTTTTGAAAACAAAATATTCAACTGGCACATCAGACCCAAAAGCAACTAAGTAGTTGGATACAAGCGAAGAATGGTAAAGAAGGGAAATTGCTATTATGAATAAAACAATGGGATAAAGTTTTGGAGATATCAATTTTTTAGAAACAACAGTGATCACAAATAATGCTGAGATTGCTAGTAACATAAAGAGTAAAATTACATTATTTGCAAAAGCGTTTACCCACATCGCCCCTACAATACTTAAAATGGGAAGACCTGTAAGGACCAGTGTTAACAGATGTAACTCAAGAGTCTTAGCTTCCCACAGTTTGACGCTATCACTTCTTAAGCAAGCTAGAATTCCACCTACAAGTATGAAACCGTTCAAAATTAACATTAAAGGCAACAATGAAAGCGGCCTTGAAATATCTAATAAAACACTAGATTCGTTTATTAAAAGTCCCGTAAGCATTAAAAATGCAACACTAAGCCCGACGGAAAAGAGAAAGGTTTCCACTCGGTCAAGCTCGTCTAACTTCAGCAGTTTAAGAATAATGAATCCGGGAAGAAACGTGAAATATATAAATCCTAAAACTTGTCTGGCAATTGGAATATCAAAAACCACTGTGAGATATACCATTAACTGCAAAAACACTAGGATTATCAAAAAGTTTAATCTAGCCCTTTTATTAGTCATAGGATTCATTCAACAACATCCCTAGCTCTGTATAGGCGTTTCTTTCTTTAAGCTAACTCTACTATCGTACTACACAAGATTTATTACAAACCTTTACACATGTTTAAGTGAAGAGCATGTGAACAGTATGTCACATAAACGAAATCTTTTAACTCATAGACTACAAATAATTAAACAGGTTACCAAAGCAATGCAGTACACAAAACTTTATGCAGTACTAATGACTTCAGTTATTATTGTTGGAATTTTCAACCTCTTCCCTGTAATTGCATCGCTGTTCAACAATGTAACCATAAAGAGCTCAGGAACAATAATATCCATTTCACCATTACACGTTGAAGGAAGATACATTAAAAATTCCTTTAACCAAACAGTTATACTCAGAGGGGTTAACCAAGAAGGAATGTTAGAACATCCTAACGGTTTATGGAATCCTCTGGGCGGAGGCATTTACGATGGGTACGGTGTCTGGGACCCAAATGCGGTAAAGTATAACATTGACAAGATGAAAGAGTGGGGCTGCAATGTTTTACGTCTACACACCAGCATCAGATGGTGGGTGGAAAATGCTGAAAACTATAGGCAACATATTCGAGACATTATCGCATGGGCTGGAGAAAGAGGAATATATGTCGTTTTCGAGCCTTTCAGCGTCGAAGGAGCGGACCAATATGCGCTTCCCTATGGCAATTATATTCCACAAAGTCAACGAGCAATAATGCCTGACAAACAGACATTTATCAATTACTGGATAAGCGTGGCAAATACTCTGAAAGATCTTTCAAATGTGATATTCGAGATTTACAATGAGCCATGCTTTACAAACGTGGAACACTTCCCAGTGCCAAGTCCCCAAGAATATTTTAGTTTAGTTCAAGACTGGATAAATGCTGTTCGAGCTACAGAAGCAAACCAGCTTTTATTTGTTCAATATGGAGGTTCTATAGCCGTTCATGTAAGCTCATTCCAAGAAAAAACTTACTATTGGAAAGATGGATTAGAGTGGGTCGAAGAACATCCGCTTTACGACCCTTTAGACAATATTGTTTATAGCTTTCACGCATACGATGATATAGTCTTGAAGGACACTCTTGGTGGCTACACATTTACAGAAGTTTACGAAGAACTGAAAATCGGAATGGAAATTTTAGAAATACCATACGTCCTTAATAATTTGAATAAGCCAGTCATATGCGGTGAAATCGGAGCCAACATGTGGTATGAAGGAGAAGACTTGGAAAAGGAGCTTACATGGTTCAACAATTGCCTAACAATTTTTAATGAATGGGGAGTTAATTACATAGCTTGGGTTTGGGATGTCCCAGCACATCTACCACATGGACTTTTGCAAAACGATTATCCATGGTTACCGCCTCCTGGAAGAAATGGAGAAATATTGATAACTAAAATCGCACAAGGAAAAGAAAGTGCACCGTAAATAAGCACCTTGCTGAAAGTTCAAGCAAATTTATCAAGAACTCTTATGCGGCAGATTATGACCATAACCATCAATATCTGCTTTGATGAAACCACAAAACCACGCTATTCGTTTGAAAACGTAATGAAAAGGCAATAGAAACACTACATTCCGACGGGTCAACCAATAAGCTAACGGCAATCGAATCAATCCTCCTATAAAGCCCCCAACGGGCGACATTTTTACGAGATACATTAGCGATTTTTTCTTATGGAAAAAGTAATGTCCTCCATATCCCCACCAAAAGTAACCATCCCAAAGAGATTTCCAAGTTCTTCTACATATCTCATAGAACACGGCGTCAGTTATGCAAGTAAACCAACCAGCAGATCTAATTCTGTATGCTACATCGATATCCTCTCCCGCGCCAGTAATGCGCTTGTCAAATCCCCCTACTTGTTTTATGGCTTTGACGCGGTATATGGATCCCTCTGTTCCTGATATCTCTAAGGGAGCTATTTTTTTATGTTTCAAACATTCTACTACAAACGGTAAGTTTTCCAAAAAAGCGACCACTCCTTCCCTACGTAAAATACCATATCTTGCCCTTCCTATTCCGACTTTAGGATTTTTCTCCATAAAATAGACTTGTTTTGTTATATGATCTTTGGGAAGTATAACATCTCCATCAACCCAGGCAATATAATCACTATTTGTGGTGTCTACAACCATTTGTCTTGCATAGCCTAACCCAACGTTTTCACGCAAAATTACATATTTAAAATCAGATTTTGCCAGTAATTCTTTGACTATTGACAATGTGTTATCTTGACTACACCCATCGACTACAATAATATCCATAAACTCGTGCGGATAATCCTGCCTTAAAATACTTTTTACAGCTGCTTTTACCGTAGGCGCTGCGTTTTTGACGCAAAGTCCCACTGTTACTCTAGGATATGAATGCATTCTTTTAAACCCTAATCACATGTTTAAATCAAGTTATAGTAAAAACACTGGATTGTCTTTAAAAAAATGATTCAAAACCATATTCCAGCATAGTTTTTAGTTTTTTAATCAAATCAGATACGTTCCTTAAGTTTATGTTACGATGTATAATGCTGCAATACAGTTGTAAAAGCATACCTTGAAATTTGATTTTAGCGACATCGTTTGTTTTAATCCCGGGTAAATTCATAACGAGTCTTTCTGTATCAAAGTAAGAAAAATCTACATGATCATCAATTAAATTATGCCTCAGACAGATGTCAAATAATCTAGACCCCGGCAAAGGTGTTGTGATGGACCAAGACAAGTTATCAATTAACCCCTCCGAAATCAATTTCCTTACAAACTTTAAAGTACGCCTACACATTTCTGGGCTTTCGAACCTTAACTGTCCGTTTTCCTCCCATACATTGAATATCATAAAAAAACCTTGTGTCTTTATTCCATATTTTTTGAGTAATCGTAGACCTTTAACTATCTCTTGAAGCGATATCTGTTTGTTAATTCCATTGAGGGTCGCTTGGCACCCACTTTCTATTCCAACGTGCGCTAGCCAACAGTTCATTTTGCTAATTGCTTGGACTAGACTTTCAGTTATTCTATCGGCACGTAGTTGAAGTTTAAATGAAATATCACTTTTTAGTTTTGATATTGCTTCTGCCACTTTGATTGCCCACTTAATATTGGCGTTAAATTCATCCGCATAATCAAATATCTCCTTAATACCATATGAACTTAGAAGCTCAACCTCTTTTGCAATGTTTTCCGGACTTCGCATCCTAAACCATGGCTTACTATATTTCCAAACTGGATTTGAACAAAAAACACAATTAAAAGGACATCCCCTTGTTGACATAATGCATGCATCAGGCCATGATTTTTTTAACAAATAACCAGGATATTTTTTCAAATCAACTTTACTCCAAGCAGGAAAGGGAATAGAATCAAGATTGCTAATTAAACTACGATTAGGTGTTATAATTACTTCATTATTTTTTAGAAATGCTATACCGTTAACATTCGAGATTTTCCAGCCTTTTGCATACGTTTCCAACAATTCTAAAAATGTTGCCTCCCCTTCTCCGATGACGCAAACATCGGTTTTGCTATTCCTTAAAACGTCAAAGGGCATCGCTGTTACATGAGGCCCTCCACAAACTACTAAAATATTTGGGAAAATACGTTTAATGTAGTTTATTGCCTCGTAAGCGTATGGAGATGTTGGAGTTGTGAAGGTAAAGCCAACTACATTTGGATTAATTTGGGATATTATATTAACGAATTTATCTAAATCATAAGCGCTTCCTTCAACATAGTTTATTTCAAGATTTCTTATTTTAGTGTAGGTTTCGGCATAAGAAGCCAAATATAGCAAGCCAAGGCTTGGATAAAACGCTCTATATCGCTGACCTTTACGTCTTGGAGGATTTGTTAAAACAACTTTCATAAAATACCCTTCTTTTAACTATTTAAAAAACTATCTAAAAATCCTAAACACCAAGCAGAAAATTTAAACACAAAGTGTATGGGCAATAGAAAAACTTTGGTTTTTCCGAGTATCCTGTAAGCTTTAACTGAGTAAATAATTCCAGTTAAAAGGCCAACCAGCGGTAACATTTTATATATTTTAATTAATCTAGGGTGTTTGCGAAGAGTCTCATACATACCTTGACCCCACCAATAGTATTCCTTCCAAAGCCCTTTCCATGTATTTCTATGTCTTTCATAGAATACTGCTGACGCTTTCTTGATACGCCAACCAGCAAGTTTAATTCGCTGAGCTATATCCTGATCTTCTCCCACTCCTTTAAGATTACTATTAAATCCACCGACTTTTTTAATAGCTTCTATTCTATATATAGATCCCCCTGTTCCAGGTAATCTTCTCGGTATACCATCACTTTCTTCGTAGTCGTAAATTATAAAAAGAACGTTTTCCAAAAAAGCCGCTAAACTTTTTGTTTTAATTAAGCCGTGTTTACCTTTCGCAATGGCTACATCACGATTTTTTTCCATAAAATTAACAAGCATTGTAACAAAATTTTTACTAATAACCATATCTCCATCAATCCAAATAATATATTTGCCATCTGCGTTTCTAATAACAACATTTCTTGAAGCACCTAATCCTTTCCACTTATGATGAAAAATTTTTGTCCTCATATCCATTTTTAATGCATATTCTTTAATTATTGAGACAGTTTCATCTTCGCTTCCATCATCGACAAATATAACCTCCATTAATTCGTGAGGGTAATCTTGAGATATGATACTTTCAATAGCTTCATAAATCGTGGAGGAAGCGTTACGAACACAAACACCAATAGTGACTAAAGGGAGATTTTTATTTGACAACCAGCATCCAACTCTTTCAATCATAATCTTCATTGATGATTAAATTAGTTTATAGGCATGAAGAATAGCTTCGTTAATAATTATTCTATCTTGGGGCTTGCTCCAAGCCAAAAAATTCTTGCCAATAGCAACAGAAATCATGGCCAAAAGTAGTAAAAGATAATTTTGAACGGCCTCAAATAAGTAAATTCTAACTTTAGGAATCAAAAAAAATAAAAATAACACGGCAAAATATGAAAAAATTAATAGCAAAGATATCGTCGTCGCCATTAATAATATGAACATTAATGGACTAATAAGATATAGTAGGATACCTTTAATAACTATCCCTTTTGAACTTTTAACACGCCCATTTAAAAGCAAACAAAAATAACTATAAAAAACACGAATAAGCTGATTAGCCCTTCTTAACTTCATATACATTTTTTCTCTATAAGTGGTAGGGAATGAGGAATAAAAATAGGCATCAGGAAGAAGAAGGGCTCTATAACCTTTTTCAATTAACGGTATTATGCTTCCACAGTCATCTGAACCAGTATTATATGGATCAAAAGAGGCTAGGGCTTCTCTTTTATAAGCACTAAAACCTCCTTCAAAGAGAAGGGTTGAGGCAACTTTTGATTCGCCAAGCTTTAGTAAATTCATTGAATTAAGGTATGTCTCTTCTGACTTTGTAACCCAGGACTGGGTTGGATTCAATAAAATCTTCGGTCCGGAAACTGCCCCAACAACAGGATCAGCAAGGAACGGCAAAGCTTTTTCCAAAATGTCTGATTGCCAGAAACAGTCAGCGTCAGAAACAATAATAACTTCTCCTTCACAATTTTTAAGGGCAAAATTCAATGCAGCTGATTTTCCCAATCGCTCATTTTGCCTAAGAACTTGAATGTTACTTTCTGGATATTGCCTAATAAACTCATAAACTATGTCGACCGTTTGATCCTCAGAATTAGAGTCCACAACAATTATTTGCATCAAATCCCTAGGGTAATTCACTTTAACCAGATTCTCAAGTTTAAAACGAATAATACTCGCCTCGTTATACGTAGGAACAATTATAGATATTTTCGGCTTAAAGTTGCCATCCAATTTTAACTTCCAAGGCTTCTTCGCCGCTCTACTCATCGTAACGAAGATAAACCCCGCAACCCCGAACGAAAAGACGAAAGACACCAGCCACAAAATTATTAGCAAAAACATAGGTTTTCTATCCGAGTAAACTATTTTTCATTAAAGCAGACATTTAATTTTTAAATGATATGCTTTCACTTGTCAATATAAAATGTTTCTCTCTTTTTCAGGAATTTCTTAAAGTCTTTAGCGTGGGGCTTGCTTTGCTTAGGTGAGATCGCCGTTAACTCGCTTTTAAATTCTTTAACAGCCTCTTTTTTCAGTGGGAGAAACTCTGAAACGTCAATATAAATTCTATCGCGCTTAAAAATGCTGGCAAGGAACTCTATGAGCGGGCCGAAACGGGCAGCCTTATGCATAATAGTGTAACGGTACATCATAATCTTTATACCGAGATTCTCAACAGCCCTTCTTACAATACGATTTGTCGCTTGATGATCTAGATGGGCGTCTCGCTCAAAGGGAAAATAAACTTCTGACGGTGCATACCTCTCCAAAATTTCAGCAACTTTTTCTTCCGCCACCTCCTCATTTTCCTTAAGTGTCCCATCAACAAAATCCAGAAAAATCACATTTTCCTTCGGCACGCCCAAAATTTTCGTAGCTCTTAAAACCTCCCCACGTCTAATCTCCTTAACTTGTTCAGGTGAAGGGTCATAATCTATCCTGAAACTTTTTAGTAGCAAAAATCTTCCATCCGTCATGACAACTATAATAACTTGATATCCTTCAGCTAATTTTTTGGCTATTGTTCCGCCGCAACCCAAAGTTTCATCATCAGGATGGGGCGCGAAAACTATAATCCTTCTTTTTTTATCAATGCTTGTATTTGACATAGCTAACACCATTACCATTTAGCTCGCGATTTTCAAAGATAGTTTTAATTTTCCAGCTAAATTGTTAATGGTATTACTCCACATTAACCAGCTATAAAATCGGCTATGCAAGTTTTTGGATACAAGTCTAAACTCGAAGTTTCTGCGGTAATTGCCTGTCCAGAGTTTCTTGTAACGTTCGTCGCCCCTTAACATGTCATATTCTAAAAACCCATTTCTTATTCCTCTTTCTAAAACAAAATTTATCGTCAGGTTTCCAACAGAATACTCAGCGTAGCTTGGATCAAAACCTCCAAGATAATAATATATTTTTCTCCCATACTCAAAATTGTACTGTGCTGAAACGGGTTTATCATCCATCATAAGAAAGTAAAGACCAAGCCAACCTTTGCTTGCAAATATCTTCGCTATTTCCATATGGAATTCTCTGAATGTAGCGTCTCTGAAAGCTCCATCTTTCCCTTCCATAGCCCATCTTGCCTCATGCAATTTCATAAAAACTTGCATAGCCTCATCCACGGAGAAGCCCGCTTCATCATATTTCTTGAACTCTACAGTATGGTTTGCCTTGGCTCTTCTAAGATACTTGTTTATGTTTTGCCTCATATGTTTGCTCAATTTAGCAGTTAAAATTGCATGGGAATTTGGCAGTAAAATGTATGGGCATATATTGCATACACGGCGATCCAACCTTAATTTAGAGGGTATGTCGGAAAACAACTTTTCAAGATAACCAGCATTTTCGCTTGTTTCTGGAACCTCTTTAAGCTCGATCCAATCCCAATCCGTAACAACGTTCATTAAATAATCCAATATAAGCCTTAAACACTCCACTTCATTTTTCAAAATAATAAAATTATTGTAATCAGAATGTCTAACCCCCAAAAACTCCACTTTTTTAATCTTGCCGAAAAGGGGCAACTTATACCTGGAAAGCATAAGGGGGGCTATTGCAACTACTTTACCGCCGTCTTCAACTTTCAAAAGTAGAAGTTTTCTCCCATAACTGAAATGTTTCCACCACGTGGAAAGCCACTCCCAAGTAAGGAAAACATTGTCTCCTAGAAGGTTCATTTTTAGAAGATCGTCCCAACAGTCTTTTAAAGCTTGAAAATCATTGACCTCTTCGATTTTCATGATTGACCCAAAGTTTTAAAGATTCACTCTTCCTGCATGACTCGCAGATATACTGATGCAATAGCATCTCTAAAGTTATCTCTTAACTTCTTTTTTGGAAAATTCCTTTCCGCATATGAAAAATCTCCTATGGGTGAGAAGTCTAAACTGCCTAAGCCTTCTTGGAAGGCTAAAACAATCTGTTTAACAGAATTCGGGTTTATCCCCATAATTCTTGAGGCTGCAGCGTCTAAGGCAACTGGATCCATGCTGGACATTACCAAATTCAATTTTTTGGTGTATTTTCCGCTGACGACTAAACCGTCAACAACAACTAAATCCGTTTTAATTAACTTGTTTATTCCTACAATAGCCTCATTTAAAGCTCGATGATAAACAAATTTCTTGGCGTAGGCGTTGCACCCAAACATGTTTTTCAACGCGCAAGTGATCTTCACATCATTCATGTATTTTGGCTTAGGAACGTTAACCACTAAATCAGACTCATAAAAGAGATCATTCACGTAAAAGGTGAATTTTTCACCGCTAACTTCGACATCAACAGCCCTACTTTTCCCTTCGCAGAGATTAACTAGTTCAACATTTTTCTCCAAAGCCATTTTATCATATCCCAGCATGCTAAACGCGTATTTGCATTTCATGGCCGAAGCATCTGATTCAACCACGAATATTTCAGAATCTCTTGCAATATTCTCTCTTAAGACGTCAATTAATACAGCCACGAAATAGGGGTCTGTAACCTCTCCAGTTGAGGGATGATGGTAATAGCACATGTTAGGTTTTATCAAAATTTTCTTAATACGTTTAGCTGGCTTGAACCCTATTAATTTCAAAGATTCCGCTATTGAATCCTTCAGCACCGCGTAATCATCACTTTGGACATGCACAAAACTTACAAGACTCAATTTTTATCAGACCTCAACCGTTCCATATTCGCAATTTTCCCTTCTCGCTTTTTCATACGCCGATGAGATAAGTTTCAGACATGACAGCGCATCTTCTTCTGAAGGATATGGCTTCTCATCTTTCTGTAAACACCTTACGAAATACTCCAGCTCTAAATAATATGGATCAGAATTATGTAAGCCCAATTTCCTTTTTACATCTTTCCAAACCTTCACCAAAGCGTTAGAGTTTGATATCTGTACATACTTGTTCCTAGCTGTTCCACAAATCTGTACAGACTGCATAAAATCCTTGGAAAACCAGCCGACTTTCACCGTTGCAACAGGGCCGTTTTTAAACTTTAACAGGCATGTAGCTGCATCCTCAACGTCTATGTTAAACATAAACCCTAAATGGCAATTTAGGCAATCGGCCTCTCCAAAATACCAACTTAACAAGTCAATCATGTGGGAGCCAAGATCCAAAAGGGCACCGCCACCCACTAAATCCTTGTCAAACCACCATGATGGCACTGGGACTGGCCCAACCCTATCGCTTCTTGGAGAAAAGGGTCCACCGCTGACGTTGGTGGCTTCCACTATTTGAACTTCGCCGAAAAGGCCGGAGTTTAACTCTTCGCGAACTTTCCTTAGAACTGGGTTAAACCTTAAATCGAAACCAATCATAGCCCTAACATTATTTTTCCTAATGGCTTTAACTATCTTCTCTCCTTCCTCCACATTTCTTGCAAGGGGCTTCTCTAGAAAAACATGCTTTCCCGATTCCGCAGCTTTAACAACAGAGTCTAGGTGGAGAAAGTTTGGCAAGCTTACTATCACAGTGTCCAGTAGATCATTTCTCAATAAGTCTTCATAATTTTTGTAAATGTTTTTTATGCCAACCTTCTTGGCGTAATTTAAAGCCTTATCAGATACATCCGCAACGCCTACAACATTAACATTTTTAAGGCGTAGGCTGTTCCTTAGGTGAATTTTACCCTGAAAGCCTAAACCAATAATGCCCAAATTTATTTTCTTCAAAACCTATCAGCCTAATCCCGCTAGAAGCCAAGTTTCATTTTCCAATCGTAAATCTTCTCATATGGCGTTAATATAAATTTCCGAAACCTCGGCATCAAAACTTTATGGTAAACAAAAACTTTTTCGAGAACACCGTTCCACTCTCTTTTCCACCTCCATAAACCCCAACCATCAGAACCCTCAGTAGGCGGCGGCTCGGAAACATAACCCATATGATAATAGGAAAGCCCGTTTTTGCAAGCCCACTCCATAGCCTTCCAATGAAGTATATCATTAGGCCTAACCTGCCAAACTTCCTCACGGGAGCCTGCACCTAACGCATAAGCAGTATCGCCATGAACAACCAAGAAAACGCCAGCCACAGGCTTCCCCTCAAAAATTGCCAAAAAAACTTTAGCTTTGCCAAAAGCTCCGAAAAACTTTAAGAAAGAGTCAAAGTAGCTGAAAGAATGCGGTATAAAACCAGCCCTTTTCCCAGCCAACGCATGCATTTCATAAAAGGATTCAAGATCTTTTTCGCTATCGCTGGCGACAACTTCAACCCCTTGGTTTTGTGCTTTCTTTATGTTCCTCCTCTTGTTATGTGCAATTTTCATCCAAAGCTCTTCAACACTTTTTCCTAAATCAACTTTATAAACATTGAAAGTTTTCTCCATAACGTAACCTAAACTTTCTAAAACACCGTTCTCTTCAGGCTGGAAGATGAACGCTTCGCAAACCCTGTCTTTTCTCGCACGTTTCTCCAGAAAGGCTATCAACTCGCTAATAATTTTCTCCTTACCAGCTACATCGTTCACTATTGGGCCATATCCATACACCCCACCAACTTCCACACGGTCTCCGAAACCGAATCTTCTATTATATCTAGCCAAGGCCAAACCAACTGGAACCTCTCCATCTAAAGCAAATAAACGCACAACATTAGTGTGAGGGTTCATTAATCTAGCAGCTTCACCAAATTCAAACGACTGTTGTAGATTACCGCAAACATATTTAGCCAGAAAATCATCCCATTCTTGCTGTTGAGGGTCTTCAATTATTCTAATTTCACCCATACCAAACCCATCCGATAATTAGAAACGAACACCTGGAGCACTCCACACATAACTCTTCTCCTTCCAAAATTTTAACAAACCTAAAGGAGATGATACAAGACTATACATGAAAGGTAATGGATCATCCCAGTCAAAAAAATCATAAAAAAGTCCGGGTTCGTAAAGCTTAAGCCAGTCCATCAGTAGCCGAAATTTTTGTCTGACCACAGGATTCGGATTTGAAGCTTTTTTAAACAAGCTGGTAAGGTATAGCAGTTCCTGCTCAAAATATCTGCCCTTAACGCCGACTCTATAGTTAAAAACACTGTTTGTGTCTCCCTCTACGGCTATGCGGTATAGGAGATACGGGAAATCTACACCAGCCTTTACAGCTACGCTTAGCGAGCCCCAAAAGCGTGGGTTAATTTCCATAAGCTTCGGCACATTGTCTCTTGAGTCCACTCTAAACTCGACTTCAGCTATTCCATGCCAATGAAGTGCTTCAAGCATTTTTTCCGCATATTTCCTCATTCTATAGTCAAGCTCAACACTTTCACGAAAGCAGCTGTTGCCTCCTGTCGGCGGCCATGCCCTATACACTTTTATGCAGCAAAAAGCCCTCGGCTTTCCGTGATTATATAAACATGCAACAGAGTAATTTGTTCCAGAAACATACTCTTGAATTAATGGGAAGGGAAAATGGCGGTGCATACTGACGTATGCGGCAATAAGTTCATCAGCCGAATTGACAACGCCCCCTCTTTTGTGAAATGCCCTGTCACCGTGCCAAACCATAGACCATCTTGGCTTGACTACGGCTGGGTAACTTATTTTATGGGCTACTTCCTTAAGCTCAGCTAAATTTCGCACAAAATACGTTTGGGGAATTGGAACACCCTCACTAATTGCAAGCTTTAACGTGGAAAGTTTATCATAACACACAAGTATCGCTTCATGATCTGCTATCGGAAGGCGGACGTAAGGGCTTATCTTATCCCTGTTTTTGGAGATAGGCATAAGGGACCATTCAAAAATTGGAAAAAGCACATCGAACCTCATCTTCTTAACTATCTTCTCAACAGCAACAGCATATTCCTTCTCCCGCGCCGTTGAAGGAACCAAAATCAGCCTATCGCAATACTTTGAAAAACGGGGAAAAGGACGATTAATGCTAACCATGGCAGCAACGCTGATTCCCTTACGCGCCAAAGACCTCAAAATAGGTATAGCAACAGGACACTCGCCCTCGGCAACTAAAGCTCCATAACCAGCCAAATTTAACAACCTTTTCAAACAACATCCTTTGACAAGAAATCCTCGTAAGTCTCCCTTTCACGGAGCACCTTGACCCCGCCATCAGCGTTTAACAAAACCGCAGAGGGACGAGGATAAAGAAACTGATTAGCCCTTGAAAGCGTATAGGCGCCACAACCAAAAACAGCGAGAATGTCTCCCTCACAAATCTTTGGAAGAGGAGCCTTTAAAGTTATGAAGTCATTCGGATAAAGTAGTGGCCCAACAATGTTAAACTCTTCATTTGAATCTTCCGAAGCCTTGTTTGCAACGACCACTTTGCGCAGTTCTTCCGCGCCAAAGCGGGGTAAAAGATTTGTTCCTCCATCAACAACAGCCCATTTATAGCCACCAGCATTTTTAACATGGTCAACCCGAACAAGCAGAATCCCAGCAGAAGATATAATGAAACGGCCAGGTTCAACAACCAAGATAGGCTCCTTCAAATTTCCCAAACTCAGTTTTATTTCATCAACAACAGACTTTGCAACTGACTCAATGTCAGGAACACTTTCCTTTATCAAAGTGGACTTAAGTCCAACCTTCCGCTTAATAAAATCAAAAATAAGCTCCTTACTCCCAACAAAATGAACATCACCTGGATTAAAACCTCCACCAATATTAAGGTATTTAATTTCAACACCAAGCTCTTCATAAAGCCTATGCATAAGAGGAAGCAAAACCCTTGGCGCCCCACGATAGGGATGGGTCATAATCCCCTCTACGCTTAAATTCTCAAGTTTCAAAGCCTTTCTAAAAGCTTCAAAAGCCTCATCCAAGGAGAAACCAAACCTGCTGTCAAGGTTGCAATAAGCGGCGTTAATAAGATTCGTCAGTCTGAAATATTTAGAAAAACCAGGATCTCTAAAAGGATTAACCCTAATGCCTATAGCCTGCTTAACTCCCATCTTCCCGGCAACTTTATCCATTCTTTCTAACTCAACAAATGATTCAACGTTAAAAAGCAAAACGCCCTCTTCAATAGCCTTCCTTAAAGTTTCCTCAGGCTTAAATGGGCCGTCAAAAATGATGTGTTCTCCGCTAAAACCCGCTTTTAAGGCTATGTGCAGATCTAAGCCTGAAGAAACCTCGGCATATGCGCCTTTCTCGCTGAGAATTTTGCAAACAGCCAAATTGTTATTCGTTTTAACGGAATAGCAAACCATAACCTTTGGGTAGACGCTTTCAAAGGCTTTCTTAAACCTTTCAAAATTCTCAACGAGGCTGGCTTCATCGAAAACAAAAAGCGGAGTGCCAAACTTCTCGCAGAGGCCAACTAAATCCACCCCATGAAGGGTTAAATGGTTCACCCCATTCACGCCAAGATGTTCCTTAACGCCCAAAACACCCACCAGCTCACAGAGCTAAACGGTTTTCTCAGCGATAACACTCACATATCTCCCAAGCCTATTTGAAAGTGGAAGCCTCTCAACCAAAAAATTGCTTTTAGTTAATATTATCTGAAGCCAACCCCTATTCGAGTCAGGATAAATCCAATGATAAGAATACGCATAAACCACCTTAAATCCAAGCATGGCAAAAGCCTGTGAAAGCTGAACCGTGTGGAAGCCCGTTGGATAATATACATCAACCTTCGCATAGTCCAAACCATCCAGGCAAGTGTTAAGATCAACATTTCCGCCCATAAAACGTTTAAAACGCAAAAACCTCGCGATCCGCAGAATTTTCTGCACAACAAAACCATCGAAAAAGTCGAAGAAACGCCTAAACCTCTGATAGCTGGGCTCCCGGGTAACATAGACAAAGCCGTCCCGCTTCAAAACGCGTGAAACCTCTTTTAGAGAACTGAAAGGCCTTGGAAGATGATGCAAAACGGATGAAACGGAAACCAAATCTGCAACCCCATCTTTGAAGGGCAAAAACTCAGCGTCGCAAACCACAAGGTTCAAAGATTCCCGACGGCCAAGCCTCTTCTTAGCCACTTCCAACATCTTCCTTGAAATATCTGCAGCCACAACCATCCTATAATGGGGCAACTCAAAACCCGTGACAAAACCTGTCCCGCAGCCCACGTCAATGCATAAATCCTTAGCCCTACAGTTCTGGACGATGTAGGCTATGCTTTTCGAAACCTTAGCCCTTTCATAAATGCTCGAACCCTCAGGATGAACCCTCTCAAAAATTTCAGCCTCAACATCATGATGCCTAATATTAGCCCTCTTAACATCAAAATCCTCAAAACCAACCATAACCCTTCAACCACAAAATCAAAATAAACTCTAACAGGCCAAGACCTCACGCAAATCCTTCAGAAAAACCTCATTCATCTCCGAAAGCCCCACAGTAACCCTCAAGCAATGCCCAATAACTGGTAAACTGCCAAGATTCTTAATAACAATACCCCTCTCAAGAAGCCCCCTATAAACGCGGTCAGCATCCATTTCTGGCTTAAAAGTGACAAAATTCGCCTTAGAATCAAAAACCTTTACGCCGCCGATGGAACGCAACTCCTTTATTAGCTTTTCACGTTCTTCTTTAACTCTGCTAATCCAGCCATCCACAACGTCACGCCTATCCAGCAGCCTTTCAACAAACCGCGCCACAACAGTGCCAACAGTGTACGGAACCACCTCAGAAAGCCCAGAAGCCAACCCCTCATTAGCAACTAAATAGCCAAAACGCAGCCCAGCCAAACCAAAAGCCTTAGAAAACGTACGCACAACAACCACATTCTCCTTATCAACAGCCCTAGAACACACCGAGCCATCGCCAAACTCCGCATAAGCCTCATCCACAACTATGAGGGCGGAACACCCATCAGCCAAAGCCTCAACCACATCCCAGCCAAACTCATTCCCAGTGGGATTATTAGGCGAACAAACAAAAACAAGCCTAGTCCGATCATTACATTTAGCCAAAACCTCATCAACATCAAGAGACAAATCCTCCCTAAGAGGAACATCAACAACGTTAGCGCCGCAAAGCGAAACCCTCTTCCCATACATAAAAAAGCTCGGAACAACACAGACAACATTATCACCCACACCCAAAAAAGACTGAACAACAAAATCAATCAAATGCTCAACACCACTCCCGACACAAACACACCCACCAGAAACACCAACATACCTACCCAAGACCTCCCTAAGCTCAACCATAACACCAGGATCATAAAGCCTCAAATCAACATCTTTCAACGCCTCTGCAAAAACCAGCCTCAAAAAATCAGCATCCACAAAAAAGTTCTCATTCGAATCCAACTTCAAAACATTACCGCCCCTAGCCTCAACAGGCAAACCTACATAACCAAGAAGCGAACCACCAAAAGAACGCATCCGTTCAACCTTCTTCCTAAGCCATCCCAAGCCTCGCTCAGAAACCAAAACCAGGCACCTCTTAACATGATGGAGCCGGGGGTCGGATTTTCACCGACGTAAGCGGCTCTGCAGGCCGCCGCTTAAATCCTCAGCCACCCCGGCACTCTAGCACTTAACCATAATTCTAAGCGTGTATAACTTCCCTTTTTGTCTGACGGGTTTAAAGCCAGCTTTTACGAGAACCTTGACAACTTTACGCTATTAGAGTAGAGGGAGCTTCGACAACCACCTCAGTCCTTTCTCCCGTGACCTTGCCGCTTGAAAGCTTTGCCTTAACCTCTAAATAACCCTCTATAGCTTCCTTAATGTTTTTTAAAGCTTCCATCCTTGTTTCCCCCTGAGTAGCGACAGGCAACTCAAAACACTTAACTATGAAGCCTCCCTCTTCAGCAGGCCCCAAAACAACAGTAAACTTGCGAGCAACCATACATCAAAGCAACCATTGTAAAAGTTTAATGAATAAGGTGTTTAAGCGCACAATGACTTATATGGATTTTTAGCGGTAATTTCCAACTGTTTTTCTCCGGCCTTTGCTTTAAGAATAGTTGATAAGAATTCACCCAGAAATTTGCTTGCGATCAATATTTCTATTTCAACAGGTTTTCCTTTCTCGTTGTAGTTTATGATTACTGGCCCATGTTCTTCCCCGTAGGCTATCTGCTCTTCCTTAATAAGAATGCTTAGAGTATCGCCGACCCCATCATAAGTTATTTTCATACGTATCTTTCCCTCTTAGCTGGATAAACTGTTATCACTAAGACCCTATTATTTGTTTCTTCAACCGCAAAATAGTTAGAACTTCACGAAAGCTTATCCCTTAACAACTTGAAAGTTTCATTGGCATGCCTTTCTTTTGAAACGCCTACCGCCACACCTTTTATGTTTGGCAAACCTGCTATGTAGTCTACAGCCTCTTCAGGCTTTAGGTAGCCAGCCGCCAAAATACTAATAGCCAAAACATTAGGTTTCGGCAGACCAGCCAAAGCCTTTTCGCATTCTTCTTTTGAAGGAACCATCTGAAAACCAACATTATTAAATGGTGCAGCAATCACAACGTCTTCCAAGTTTATGTCCCACTCCCCAAGCTTCTTAACTAACAAGGCAAAGTTACCAGTGTTAAAGCCAGGAGTTATCCCCCTCTTCAACAAAAATCCTGTATAAAACTTAAAAACCCAGTCCAAGCCCAGGCCAAGGCATAAATCAGTTATAAGCTGATGGAGCAAAACGGATTCAAGCTCAGCCTTATCACCAGCGGAACGCCTAACCCTAGAAACTTCATAAAGCAAATAAGTCTTAAAAAGAGAAGCCAAATCAGACCTAATAACGCCATTCAAACCAGAAACCACAGCCCTAAAATTCCCTGAAAAAACAATTTCCCTAACCAACTTCTTGGCTAAACCTGGAACCCCGCCCAACGCACCTGCAAGCCTAACATACTCGTAGGCATAAGGCACAATAGCATACAAGCGCAAACCATCATTATTGCCATTCTTCCGCAAAACATCCAAAATTAAAAGCGTTGTATCGCTGACAGAAAACATGAAACCGTCAGCCCCATTCTCAACCGACAGCCCTATCAGCCTAGCAGCATACTCGGGATTGGTAGGCGTATCCCCCCTAACACGGCTGCGCTCCTGCGAAAGGTGGCTAATACCATGAAACGGATTATCGCCAACAAGCAAAACCTTACCTTGACTACTCAACTCGACCAGCCCTAACCAAAACCTCGTCTATTAAACGGTCAACTTTCGCCGAAGTCTCAAAACAAGGCTCAACAGACCCGCCGCGCATAACGATCTCCACAAAACACTCGTCTTCGCGGTAATATTCGGGCGCTCCAAGCCAAAAACCAACACCATCCCTAAGATCATGCCTAAACCACCTAAATCTTTCCCCGCCATTCAAGCTTAACTCCAACTTGTCATCATTCACCCTCAAAACGCCCCTAGAACCTTCAACAGTAAACCCAACTTCAGGCATGCGATACCCATCTACACACCAGGAAACATCAAACTTGCCGCTAACTCCGCCTTCTGTTTCAACCTCAAAAAATGCAGAATCCTCCGAATCCCCACCAATTAAAGAATCTATTTTCGCGTTATTAACTTTAAAATCGCCGAAGAACCATAAAGCTAAATCTATGATGTGACAACCAAGATCCCTCAGAACACCAATTTTAGGCGTGTGAACCTTCGAATTTTCATCAATTCCAAAAAAGTCTGAGGAGTAAGCATAAGCCGAAAAAGAAACGGGCTCACCTATAACCTTCTGATTTAATAAATCTTTAGCCTTTCTAAAAGTTGCAGAAAAGCGCCGCATATAACCAACCATATTAACTCCGCCAAGCCTGAGCGCTAAATCACAAAGCTCCTCAGCTTCATCATAGTTTGAGGCGAGAGGCTTCTCAACAAAAACGTTAGAGGCAACCTCAAGATTATAGATGCTTTTCACAACAGCAAAATGAGATGAAATGGGTGTTGTCACATAAACGGCATCCAAATCAAGATCCGAAAGCTCGTCCACATCGTCAACCACAGAAACATTCCTAAACAAATTCTTCATAAATCTCCGAATCAAACCACTTTTCTCGCAAACGGCAACCAACTGGACTTTCGGCAAGACATTCAAAATGCCAGCGTGAAGAATCCCCATTTTGCCAAAACCAACAACCGCAACCCTAAGCTTATCTCCACTCAACTTCAACACGTCACAAAACAGTTTTGCGACATCAAACAAGTCTCGTATAAATCAACATAAGCAGCTTTGTAGGCCGCCGCTTAAATCCTCAGCCACCCCCGGCACAGACAAACATATTAATCAAACAGAAACTGTCATGTTAAGCCTTAAGCTAACAAAGCGCCCGTGATACTGAAAACTGTTCACGCTAGCATTGTACAGCCATAATTCAAAGAATAGGAAACC
>Ga0080004_1126166_pt1 | contig 35469 bp, 33 predicted proteins | sample WasSprMetagenome_FD_69207 | JGI IMG/M metagenome (GOLD analysis project Ga0080004, IMG submission 69207) | Sulfidic aquatic microbial communities from Washburn Spring, Yellowstone National Park, USA - WS (SPADES assembly) (version 2) | ecosystem: Environmental > Aquatic > Thermal springs > Hot...
ACAGTTGCTGAACCAAGCGCGCGAGCAAGCGCGCACAAGGTTAGCGGAACTCGTCACGGCGCTCGAGAACGGCACAGTAACAGTCGAGCGGGGTGGAAAGAAGACGTACCGCGTGCGACCCTCCACCGCCGAATGGTTCGTGTCGGCGTGGCTACCCCCGCGAGACTCTTCTTGGCGCTTCATGCTGCCCATACACGGAGTGAAAGGAGAAGCAGTGTTCCCAGACGTCGTGAAGTGGTCGCCGGCGGATCTAACATACGCGCAAGCCGGGTGGCGAGCATCCGACGAAAGCTACAATTGGGGGAAACCGATCATGGGTACAACACACCCGTGGCAGGTGCTCACTTGGTCGGTTACACGGTACGGTCGCATTCGCGCTTCAGTTGTGGCGCTACACATAAACAAACAGCGATCGTCGATAGAATGGCGGCTGATAGCTAAGGATTGGGTGCAGCAGTGGCGCGACCCCAGCGGCAAGCGCTTAGCGCGGGAGATCGCGAAGCGCGCACCTCTTGGCCTCTTAACGCTCTACTTGGGGGACGGGCACAAGCACCGAGACACCTTCGCTGTTTCGATAGGGAGCGACGACGAGTACTACAAAAGAAGGACCGTGGTACCAGGGATCATAGAAAAGGCTTACGAAACCGGCTACGGCAAGCTGCTCGATGTAATAAGGTGCGACAAGTGGTTAGCGCTGAAGAACCTCACACCGAAGCGTGACCCCGTATACGCACCGCTCAACGGACACGTCTTCTGGTTGTGCTATTACCACCCCAAAGATATACTTTTCGCGCGCACGGTGGCGGAAAGCGGGGAGGAGGCTAGGGAATACGTGCAGCTACTAGCCGCGCTGGGCGCGCAAGCTAATGTATACAAGTGGCAAGGCAGCTACTGGGCCATACACCTGAAAGGCCGCGATGTACTGAGACTTGCAGAGCTATCCCCAGAGTGGAGACGCGTCCTGAGAGAACTCGCCGAGAAGAGAAAGATAGAGCCGAGAGGGCCCGTGACAGGGAAGCTGCTCGAGCTCGCGGAAAGCCCACCCCTCCCCCAGCAAAGCTTTTAACCCCAACGGGGGGCGCAGACCAGGGGGCCGTGGCCTAGCAAGCGCGCGTGCGCGCGCCTAGCAAGGTATGGCGGCGGGCTCCAGTTCGCGTACACGCGGGGAAACCCGCAGGTCCCGGGTTCGAGTCCCGGCGGCCCCACCACTCCATGCCTTCTGTTTGTGCGTTCCTCCTCTGCGCGCTTAGATTGCGAAACCCATCAGCAACCCATTGAAAGAGAGCATGAAGCGCTCAAGCTCGGCAAGCTCTTCTTTTGTCAATAGAGGGATTTCGCCACTCTGCTGGAGTCCACTCATTGTGTTTAGAGAGTTCAAATGGGTAGGCGCCTTCCTGAGCTGCTCGGCTAGCTGAATCAATGCTTTCAAGCTGTATCTTTCGGTTGCTTCCGCCAACTCTGCCAGCTGGCTGTCCTCTAGTGCGCCACCTAACAGGGCTTCAAGAACCCTTGCGCGAGCTTTTTTATCCGGTGGAGGGACGTAAACGGCTTTGCGCAGGTTGATCCTCTTTAGCTTCTGGGCGACCGCTATAGGTCTGCTGGTTTCCAGCACAACGCACCTAGCGCCTCTCTTAAGCGCGCTGAACACCTGTTCTTCAAGATCCGGAATATGCTCAGCGCTCTCTATGTGAACTACCTTGCCTCGGAAGTCTCCATCGTACGCTACCTCAAAACCGCTGGCGGCGCAAGCTTCAGCAATTAACATCGTTTTCCCACACCCCTTGGGGCCGAACACCAGCACAACTTTCTCGCCCTGCTTCAACAGCCGGAGAAGGGCTAACCACGCGCGGTCTAAGTGTTCAAGCAGCAATGGAGGCTTAGGCAGCTGCTGTCGTGGCCGCTGTAAGGTGGGCTTTCGGGAAACCACCGTGAACAGAGCCGTTGCTAACGGCATGGCGACAGTTGAAATATCTAGGTTGAGACCCAGTTTAGTGGCTACAGCGTAGTGAGCGAAAAGGATGGCGGCCGCTGGAGCTAGAGCAGCTATCTTCTTTCCGCCATCGATATCGCTGAGCTTAGCGGCAGCCGCCCCGCTCACCGCGAAAACAAGCGTCTGGAAAAGCAATTGCGGAGGGCCTAGAAAGTTGGCGTAGAACCAGTTGCTTACAGATTCTAGCGAGGAACCATCCGCGGCAGCTGAGCCCACAGCTACCACGAGGCCACCGGAGCCAAGAGTGCCGGGCGGGAGCGCCGCTGCTAGCTTTACGTTCGCCGCTAGGGCGTAAAAGGCCATTAGGGCAGCAGCCAGGCTAGAGGTCGAGTACTGCAGCGAGAATATCAGCGCTGCTAGGGACACGTAGTTCACCAAACTTAAGTGTACCGTCGAGAGGGCGATTGCCCAGAGAGCGGATTGAGGCCAAAAGCGGATGGAGAAGGCCGCTGCCGGTAGGATCAACAGCGCTAAAACGAACCAAATTCCGCCGCTGAGCGCTAGCGAAAACGCTAAGTACGCAAGGAGAGCCGCAGGGCCCAATCCTGGATGCGCAAACGAAAGAGCGGCTGCGGTTGCAAGCGCGTAGGTAGCGTGATCGCCCAAAGGGTTCTGACGCCAAAACTTCAGTAGCAAAGCCACGGCGGCAATAGACCCCAAGCTTGCAAGCCTCTCGACTGCGGCTTTCTTAGCTCCCTGGAGCACGATTACGCTAATCCTCGATCGAGAATTTCAGCGCGAGCACCTATTCCGCATCGTAATACACCGCTACAAGCGTTAGCTCTACAGGAGGCTTACCGCCGGCTCGGCGCGCGCTCAAGCTTAAATACGCCGGAAGCGGGGGCGCTACGGGTGTTAGGCGCATGGGGAGAACGAAGGTTGTAGGCTCCGCTGGACGCTTCGGAGCCCGTTACGGCTCTACACTGCGGCACAAGGTGGCGGCGATAGAGGCCAGGATGAGAGCACCGCATCGCTGTCCCCGCTGCTTTACAAGAGGTAGTGTAAAGCGAGTGAGCGTGGGCATTTGGGCTTGCAAGAAGTGTGGTTACACGTTTGCTGGGGGGGCGTGGATCCCGCGTACTGAGCTCGGTAAGACTTTCACGCCAGAGGAGCTTAAGGGCATAAAGCAGATGAAAAGAGTGTGAAAAGGTTAAAATATATCGTTACAACTACTCGGAGATCGAATCCCCGCACGCGATCGCTAGCCAAGGAGCTCGCCCGATCGCTTCCCCTTGCTCTCAAGGTCAATCGAGGGAAGGCCCGCTTAACAGAGGTCATCGAGTACGCTAGAAGCTTGGGAGCGACCAACGTTATAGTCGTTGGTCGAGGCTTGCAAGGAAACCCTGGGCGCATCGGCATCATTAACTTAAGCTCAGGCTACCGCACGCATCCTTCTCTGATCTTGAAGCTCAGAGGCGTGCGCTTGGCTAGGGAGCTCGGCGTCAAACCACATCCGCCAACTGGGATAGCGGTCGCCGCAGTGGACCAGCCCTCCTCGTTAGAGCTGGGACACGAGCTAGCGGCGGCGCTCAACTTACCCCTCTTAGAGGGACTTGAATCGGTAGGGAGTGCGTACGAGTCGGTGATACTAGTAGAGACTCTTGCCTCCGGGCTTCAGGTAGTAAGGTTTGTGAGCTCAGAAGGTGCACCCAGAGGTCCGCGTCTCCTCGTAGAAAGATACCTTACGGTGGTGGATAGTGTTGTTCGAGGCACAGATAACAGCGAGAACTCCATCGCCCTCGGAAGCTAGAGCCATTTACGAAGCGTTAAAGGTCGAAGCGTCAAGCCAACCAACAGTACACGTCAAGGTCGAAGTGTTCTGGGAGGGTTGCGAAGTGCATTTAAGACTCATTTCATCCAAAAGAGCAGCTTTTAGGGCGGCTTTAAACAGTTTCTTCAGGCTCTTAAGCGCGCTGGAGATTGTCAGCACAGCCTTAGGCAGCTCATAGCGTGCCGCGTAAAAGTTTAAACGCGCGCTTGGCACAGCCCGGCGTGGCCGAAGTCTCTGAGACGTTGAGAGCGGAAGTCAAGCGTTACCAGGATCTAGTAGAAAAGTTAAGGCTTGTAGCTACCAACAGGCAGCAGCTCCAGCTTCAGCTCGCCGAAGTGAACGAGGCGCTGAAAGAGCTCGGCAGCGTGGACGACAGCGCGCCAGTTTACAAGGTAGCCGGGTCCATCATCGTTGCAAAAAAGAAAAACGACGTTTTAAATGAATTAAACTCATTAAAAGAAAGTTTAGAAATACGTATAAAAACGCTTGAAAAGCAGGAAGAGCTTTTGAAGAAGCAACTTGAAGAATTGGAAAAGAAATTGGCGAGGAAGCTTGGCGGAGGCTCGCAAACGGGAGCGGGTTGACCTGCTAGATAGGAGTGAGCTGGAGTCGATTTCGGGCTTACTAGCGGAGAAAGTCCTGGAGAGGCTCGAGAAAGCTTTTGGCGGCAGTCTTGAGGAGGTCAGCGTCAGTGTGCGCTTTGACGAGGAGTGGCCCTATACTGTTGAAGTAGAGGCATCGGTTAGAACTAAGTACCCCTTTAAGGAGATTGATGCAGTTGTGCAGAAGGCGTTGGATGAGGCTATCAGCGAGGTTGAAGAAGTTTGGAAGTCCCGCGATCGGCGCTTGGTATAAATAGCGCTTAAAGAGCGCACTCCGCTGTGCGCTCTCTCAGGCTGGCGCTCGCTGCCGCTCGAGCCTTATGGTTACCTAGAGCGGAGACGAAGCAATGGATCCGCGCTGCTAAGACCCTGTTATCTTTCGCCTCGAGCGTTGAGGGAGAGCTGCTAATCGTTTCACACGCTAATGCCGACCCCGATGCGATCGCATCGGCCTTATTGCTCGCATCGATCCTAGAGCGGTTAGGGCTCGATAGAATAAACTATGCGTTCCCTGAAGGAATAAGCAAGGTATCAAGCAGAGTGTTAAAAGGTTTGAACATAGAGGTTAAGTACTTCAGAGAGCCTCCGAGGAAAGCCTTCCGCTCCGTAGCCGTTGTCGATGCGGCGAACAGCATACAGTTAGGAGATTTCCGCAAGGTCGTAGAGCGCGCCGAATCGTTGCTGCTCGTTGATCACCACGCGCCTCTTGGGGATCTAGCGCGGCGTTCAAAGTATCTGATGCTATCCAACGAGCCGGCCGCGGCGCTCGTAGTTTACGGTGCAGCGAAAGCCTTGAGGATGCGCGTTTCCGGCAGGCTAGCTACCCTAGCTTTGACCGGCTTGCTCTTCGACAGTAGGCGATTCATCCACGTAACACCGTACGCTTTGCGCGCGGCGGCACAGCTCATCGAAAACGGGGCGGATTACCAGCTAGCGCTTTCTCTTCTCGAGGCAGAGGAGGACTTCTCAGAGCGTGTAGCTAAACTTAAAGGGGCGGCGAGGTGCCACACTCTCAGGTTCGGCGACTACTTGGTGGCGATTACTGAAATCGGGTCGTTCGAGGCCTCTGTCGCGAGGGCTTTAGTGTCGCTGGGTGCGGACGCGGCTTTAGTGGCTTCCGAAAAACCGGGTGAGTGCCGGCTGAGTATACGGCTTTCGAGGAGCTTCCATCTTCGCACTGGGTTGAGCGCGGGAAGGGATCTCGCTGCAGCTTTAGCTAAAAGCCTCAGCGGTGAGGGGGGTGGGCACGACTTGGCGGGAACGTTCAAAGGGAACTGCACCACAAGCGAGGCTTTGCGTAAGATTCTGCAGGCGCTTTCAGACGCTCTGGGAGCGAGGGCTAGGCCTTTATGAGCTCGGGGGAAACTGGTTTCTGCGAGCTATCAGTCAAGAAGATCGTAGTCACAACGGTTCCAGGTATTGAGGATCTGCTCGAGGAAGAGATCAGCAAGTTCCTGCCAGGAGTTGGAGTTATAGGGAAAGGACGAGTGATTTACGAGAGTTTCAGCTCCTTGGGGGCGGAGGATCTATTTCGCCTGGTAGCTGGCTTAACGCTGGGGGAAAAGGTATACGCTATCCTGAGCGAAGCTCCCGCGCGGAGTCTAGACGATGTGAGAGATGCGGCGCTTTCCGCGCTCGGCGAGATCAAGCTCCTACTTGGGCCTGAAACCTGCTTTGCAGTTGATGCCGAGAGGGAAGGCGAGCACCCCTTCTCGTCGGTAGATATAGCGAGAGTCGTGGGTTCGGTTGTGCAAACCATCGAGCCGCCTCCACCCGTATCGCTAGACGATCCCGACGTGGTGTTGCACGCCGAGCTCGTCGGAGATGAGTTCCGGCTGGCGATCGATCTAACACCTTTCCTAAACTTGCGCGATAGGGGTTACAGAGTCTACATCCACCCATCATCGCTAAATCCCGTGGTCGCGAGAGCGCTTTGCAAGCTTGCCGGCGTTGAGGAAGGCTGCACCTTTGTCGACCCAATGTGCGGTAGCGGGACGATAGTGATCGAGGGTCTCCTGGAGGCGCCTGGCGCGCAGGGTTTTGGGTTCGACGTGAAGCTTGAGCACGTGGTAGGCGCACGCGCGAACGCCAAAGCCGCGGGCGTGGATGCCAGCTTCGGCGTAGCCGATGTGCGCACACTGCCAAGTATGCTGCGGGGAGGTGTCGACGCGATCGTAACGAACCCCCCGTACGGCATTCGTGAGAGAGCGGCGGGAGGGTTGAGGAAAGTTTACGAATCTCTCCTCCGCGGTGCGCACTCAGTTCTTGAGGAGGGGGGTCGCTTAGTCCTGATAAGTCCCCTCAAGCGCTTCGTAGAGCGCGCGGCTTCGAGCCTAAAGTGGTTGCCAAGCTCGGTGAGGAAGTTGGATATGGGCGGGTTAACGACCTTCGTTTACGTGTTCGTAAAAAGCGGACAGCACTCAGAGAGTTGAGTCCACCTGCGCCGAGCGCGGAGCAAGCTGACGCGCAGCGAGCTACAGGCGCGAAACTTAAAAATCGACCGGAGAGCGGCGTCCGATGCCCAGACCCTCGCTAAGATCCAGGACAACGAAGAGACGGCTTGTTCGCACCCCCGGCGGTAGGTTAGTGGTGCACGTAATCGATAAGAAGCGCGATTATCCGAAGTGCGCGATTTGCAAGCGCCCCTTACACGGCCTCCCGCGGATGACCGCTAGGGAGGAGAGAAAGGGGCATAGGCCACCCACCAGGATCTACGGCGGGTACGTGTGCAGTGAGTGCTTGAAAAGGGGGTTGAAAGCCGCCGTTGACTCCGTGTATGGAGCATAAACGCCTGCTGGGTGCTTGAAGGATGCCCCGACGCTTGGTCGTAGCTGTAAGCGGCAAGCCGGGAACAGGCAAGACAACCTACGCCAAGTACATAGCATCGGTTTTTGGCTTGCGCTACATATCCAGCGGCGAGCTCTTCAGGAGGATAGCCGAGGAGAGAGGTATGAGCTTGCTAGAGCTCCACGAGCTAGCCGAGAAGGATGAAAGCGTGGACTTGGAGGTCGACAAGAGGGCTCTCGAAGAAGCTTCTCGTGGCGGAGTTGTCGTGGAGGGTCACTTGGCCGCGTGGGTCCTCAAAGACGTGGCTGATTTGAAGATAGTGTTCACGGCCCCGCTCGAAGTGAGAGCGGCGAGAGTTGCCAAGAGGGATCGGCGAAGCATCGACGAAGCCGTGTCGGAGGTGTTGGCTAGGGAAGAGAGCAACAGGCGGAGGGCTCTGAAGTACTACGGGCTGAACATCGAGGATCTCTCTATAAGCAGCCTAGTGCTGGATACCTCGCTCCTCGACGTGGAAGGTGTCAAGAGAACGGTGGAGACCTTCATCAGAGAGTACCTACGCCTCCATCCAGAAAAGGGTTAGGCGCCTGCGCCTCGAAGGCAGGTGTGCCAGCGCGGCACGGGCTCGTTTTTCAGATAGGGGGCACACGCGGGTGTCCACGCTAGCGCGGAAGCCTTAAAAAAGGTAGAGGCGCGCCGGTCTGGTGGAGAGGTAATGGTCCGCTTCAAGCAGGTAGAGGAAATAGAAAAAATAATGAGGAACGTTGAGCAAGTGAGGAACATAGGTACGCTGGCGCACGTCGACCACGGAAAGACGACGACGTCCGACTCTCTGCTAATGGCCGCGGGGCTTCTGAGCCCTAAGGTCGCTGGGAAGGCGCTGGCGCTCGACTACGTGGAGATCGAGCAGCTGAGGCAGATGACTGTGAAGGCAGCGAACATCTCGCTCTACCACGAGTGGAGGGGCAAGCCCTACGTGATCAACCTCGTGGATACACCCGGCCACGTCGACTTCACGGGGCACGTGACACGGAGCCTGAGGATGATGGATGGCGGATTGGTGGTGGTCGATGCGGTGGAGGGCGTTATGACGCAAACGGAGACCGTGGTGCGCCAGGCGCTAAACGAGTACGTGAAGCCTCTACTCTTCATAAATAAAGTCGACCGCCTAATCAGGGAGCTTAGGCTAAGCCCCCGCGAGGTTCAGCAACGCTTTGTCGAGATCGTTAGGGACTTCAACACCTTGGTGGAACTATACGCCGACCCCGAGTTCAAAGATAAGTGGAAAGTGGACTTTAAGAAAGGTCAGGTCGCTTTTGGAAGCGCGCTTCACAAGTGGGGTCTCACCATACCGATCGCTACCGAAAAGGGCGTGAAGTTCGACTATATTGTGGACGCTTACGAGAAGGGGTATCATGAGGAGCTATCCAAGGATTTCCCCTTGCACATCGCGCTGCTCGACATGATCGTCGAGCACATACCCAACCCGAGAGAGGCTCAAAAATACAGGATTCCCAAGCTGTGGAAGGGCGATCTGAACAGCGAGCTAGGCAAAGCTATGTTGGAGTGCGATCCTAACGGGCCGCTAGTCATTGGGATCAGCAAGGTGGTGGCGGACCCTCACGCCGGGTTCGTCGCTACTGGTAGAGTGTTCAGCGGTACAGTGCGCCCAGGCGAGGACGTGTGGTTGATCAACGCGCGCTCGGAAGGGAAGATACTTCAGGTAAGCCTCTACATGGGCCCCTACAGGGAGAAAGTCGACGAGGTCAGCGCGGGCAACATCGCAGCCGTGCTAGGCCTTGAAAAAGCTAGAGCGGGAGAGACCGCGGTGGATGCTAAGTACAAGGAAGCGGCGGTACCGTTCGAGCGGATGAGCTACATCAGCGAGCCCGTGGTTACCATAGCCGTCGAGCCGAAGAGGAGCAGCGACCTCCCTAAGCTAATCGACTCCCTGAGGAAGCTCGCGGTCGAAGATCCAACGCTCAAGGTCTACATAAACGAAGAAACCGGCGAGTACCTGGTCAGCGGCATGGGTACGCTGCACCTAGAGATCGTCCTTTGGGATCTCAAGCAGAGAACAGGGCTAGATATTGTGACGTCTCAACCCATCGTCAGGTTCAGGGAGACGGTCCGGAAGCGCGGGAACGTGTTCGAGGGTAAATCTCCCAACAAGCACAACAGGCTTTACATCTACGTGGAGCCCCTTAACGAGGAGACTTTGAAACTGCTTCAGGAGGGTAAGGTTTACGCAGACCAAGAGTGGAGGGAGAGAGCTAAGCTGCTGAGGGAGTATGCCGGCTGGGATACCGACGAGGCGAGAGGGATTTGGGACATTGACGAGAACTTCAACATCTTCGTGAACAGGACGACGGGCGTCCAGTACCTGCGCGAAGTGGCGGACACTATCGTTCAAGGTTTCAGATGGGCGACGGAGGCTGGACCGCTGGCCCAAGAACCGATAAGAGGCGTCAAAGTGGTTCTAGTCGACGCGCAACTGCACGAGGATCCCGCTCACAGGGGACCGGCGCAGATAATGCCGGCAACTAAGAACGCCATCTTCGCCAGCTTTATGGATGCATCGCCCACGCTTCTAGAACCTCTGTTGAAGATCGAGGTGAGGGTACCGCAGGAGTGGGTCAGCGGTGCGCTAAACGTCCTCAACAGGCATCGGTGCAAGGTAGTAAGCCTAGAGCAGCGGGGTATGCTGATGAGAATAATCGGCGAGATACCGGTAAGCGAAACCTTCAACCTAGCCGACGAGATGCGAGAAGCAACTCAGGGTAGAGCGTTCTGGGCGACGGAGTTCGCGCGGTGGGCGCCAGTACCACAGTCGGTTCTAGCGGATCTCGCTATAGAAATCAGAAAGCGCAAAGGGCTACCACCGAAGCTACCGACTGTCGAAGACTTCGTGACTCTGTAGCACTAGAAAAAGCGCGGTTTGGCGGGCCCGCCGGGATTCGAACCCGGGATCTCCGGCTCCGAAGGCTTGCGCCCCTCTAGGGTCGGCGCCTTTCCGTGCTAGGCCACGGGCCCAAAGGAGCGAGCAACCTTCTTTATTAAGTGTAGCGGTATCGGCAGCTCTGCACGCTATTAGCGAGCGCGCGCTTTAATTCCCCGTTCTACAAGCGGTAGAGCGCGCAGTGATAGCCGATGAATGACGAGGGGCCTAGCGAGTATGCTAGGAAGCTGGCATTGACGCTGCTACTAGAGGGGCTTCGAGCGGTTGACCCGCGGAGGCTCCTGACGAGCAGGATCAGGTTGCTCGGGACCACGCTCTGGGTAGACGGGTACGAAGTAGATGTGGGAAACGGAGTGTTTGTGGTGGCCATAGGCAAAGCGGCTGGGACGATGGCGGAGACCGTAGAGGGGTTACTGGGACCTTATATCAGGGCTGGCGTAGCGACGATCCCGCGTGGTGCGCCGACCCCTTCCCTCACTAAGATTACAGCTGTGTCGGCAGGGCATCCCTTCCCAGATGAAGGTAGCTTGGAAGCGGGTAGGCTCGCCCTGCGCATAGCCGAGGCGGCCAGCCGCACAGGTTGTCCTCTGCTCGTGCTGATCTCGGGAGGCGGCTCCGCGCTCGCGGAGGTTCCAGTTCCGGGCGTGTCACTGGAGGACCTTCGCGTAGTAACCGACCAGCTGCTCAAGAGCGGTGCGACCATTGGAGAGATTAACACTGTGAGGAAGCATCTATCTCTGCTGAAGGGGGGTCGCTTAGCCGCAACTGCCTATCCATCACCAGTCCTCGCGCTGGTTCTCTCCGACGTCGTGGGCGACAAGTTGGATGTTATCGCTTCAGGTCCAACCGTACCAGACCCCTCTACGTACGAGGAAGCCGTGGAAGTTCTGCAACGCTATGGTCTGGCAGATAGCATTCCGCGGAGCGTGCTCGAAACAATAGAAAGAGGAGTAAAGGGGGGAGTGGCGGAAACGCCCAAGCCGGGCGACTCCGTGCTCAGCAACACACGCACCGTCCTTCTAGGTAGCAACCTTACAGCCCTCAAGGCGATGGAAGTTTACGCGAGAAATCTAGGTCTCAACTCTATAGTGCTGACTAGCATGCTGCAGGGAGAAGCTAGGGAGGCTGCAAAGTTCCTAGCAGCTGTTGCTCTGGAGGTGAAGCGCAGCTCGACCCCTCTAGCACCCCCAGCGGCGGTGATATGCGGGGGCGAGACAACCGTGAAAGTGCGTGGGCGCGGACGAGGTGGTAGGAACCAGGAGTTCGCACTTTCCGCCGCACTGCTGATCGAGGGCGAAAACGGAGTTGCAATTGCGGCAATGGGCAGCGATGGTGTTGACGGGCCAACAGACGCTGCGGGCGCCATCGTCGACGGTTTTACAGTCAAGAAGTCGCGGCAGTTAGGATTGGATCCCCCAAAATTCCTTCATGAAAATAATAGTTACGAATTCTTCAATCTAGTAGGGGGACATATAAAAACTGGACCTACAGGAACAAACGTAAATGATTTCTACATAGCTATTATTATTGGTGAAGAGTTTGAAAGCAGCTACTAGAAACAAAAAGAAAATATATTTAAAATACAGTTAAAATCTGCTTCTCCTATAGCGCGGTGGACCTCTACTTTCGAAACGTCTTTCGGAAACGTTAACAGTTTCGTCTACTTCGCTTATATCTTCTTCAGCTTCTTCAATGCTTCCAAACCTACCTAAACCTAAGCGCATTGAACCCCTATAGAGCGATACAAAACCATTCTGGAGCTTTATCGTAGAGCCAACCAAATCCTTTACCTTATCGATATCGTCATCCCACAACGACATAAGAATTGTTCCCGTTTCATCACCTACTAATGCTTCTGCTACTCTATGCTGGTTCCCATCCTTTCTGGATAATACGGTTTTCTCCTCATTTAACTTCAAGACCTTTACAGTAATCGTAAACCATCTCGAATTTGGTTTCAAATCACGAACCTTCAATTCCACTTGTTCTTTCTTTTCCAATACTTTTCTCTCGCGCTTTTCGCGCAGGGGGTTGCGCCTGACCACCTTAATAAGCTTTTTCTTATCAATATTCCAAACCTAAAAATTTTGTTATATTATATTTTGAGATTTCCATTAGCTCGGAACATTCGAGACCCCTTTCTTTCGCTACAAGGCTTACGGTTTCTGGAATCATCCAGGGGCTCAGCCGCAGCCCTCGGTACTCGTAGGGGCCGTCGCTCTCGAAGGTCAACGCTCTAAGCGGCGCCTTCTTAGCGATTTCCAAGTGTTTGGGGCTAATTCTAGCTGTGGGATTAATCGAGATTAGGTATCCTCTTGCTGCGATCTCGTTCAGAACATCTAGTGGACCATTGTACCAGTGAAAAAGAGCCCGACGAATGCCCTTCCCTGAAACTTCCTCAAGGGCTTGGCGCCACGCTTTAGCTGCGTGCACGTTCACCGCTAAATCGTAGTCTCTGGCCAAGTCGAGTAGAAGCCTGAATAACACCAGCTGCTTTTCGAACGTTTGCGGGACGAAGGCTAGATCCAAGCCCACCTCTCCCAGGCAGAGTACTTCGCCTAGGCGGACAAGCTCCTCAAGCCTTCGCGCAAGCGAGCCCGGGTCACTGTCGCCTATAGCCCAGGGATGGATTCCCACGCAAGGCGCTAAGAAAGCGAAGCGGTGCGCGAGTTCGATAGTTCTTTCGGACGAAGCGATATCGTCGGATACCGCGACCACGATATCGAAAGCCTTCCTAAAGCTTTCAAGCTCAGCCTCACCGTACTCGTGCGCGTGACAGTGAGCGTCCGAGATGGGTCTCACGGGATCACCTGTGTGATGCGAGCGAGCCTCCAAGCTGCCGACTCGCTGAGACCGCTTTCGCCGAGTATCGTGTAACGGTCCCTAACCCGGTGCGCTGTTACGAGCGCCTTGATGATCGCCTCGGGCGGGACACCCAGTTCCTCGCAGTTTGTAGGCGCCCCCACGATCTGCAGCAGCCGCTGCACACGCTTCCAGTTAAGCCCGTGGAGGTAAGCCATCATGATCGTGCCCACGCCAACCTGCTCCCCGTGGAGGCTCGTCTTATCGGGGTATACCAGGTCGAGCGCGTGGCTGAAGTTGTGCTCGCTGCCCGAGCACGGTCTCGAACTACCGGCGATCGCCATAGCGACGCCACAGCTTATCGCTGCTTCCACGAGGACGCTAACACCCTCAGGCTCGTGCTTTGCTATCGCCTCAGCGTGCTCAGCCACCATCGCCGCGCTCATCTTAGCTAGCGCCAGGCTATAATCTCCAACGTACTCGCCCTTTATCTTCTTGGCTAGGATGGCGTCTCTAACGCTCGTGAACTTACCCACTATATCTCCAAAGCCGCTTGCGAGGAGCCGGTGCGGTGCTTGGGCTATCACGTCGATATCAGCCACCACCGCGAGCGGGGGCTTTGTGAACTTGCTGACTGGGTACCCGTTCACGTCCTTCAGCGAGACCGCTGGGCTCGCTATTCCATCGTGAGACACAGCTGTAGGCACGCTCACAAACCGCAAGCCAGACTGGTAAGCGGCGTATTTGGCCACATCTATCACCCTTCCACCTCCGACAGCCACTACGAGCTGCGCACCAACTTCCCTGACGAAGGCTATCACCTCGTTCACGGTTCCCGCGTCTGACGCCCCGACCGTGCAGGTGTTGACTTCGAAACCGTAGCTTGATAGGGCGTTCGCAACACGCTTACCAATAGTGGATCCAACGGTAGGGCCTGTCAGTAAAGCCAGAACGCGGTAGCCAAACGACTCCAGCAATTCTGGAAGCTTTGCAAGCGCTCCGCTTCCCGTTATGACCTTGGTTGGCAAATCTATCTCGTGTACCCATTTAACATCGGGCGATCCAGCGCAAACCATTCACGTGAGATGAGCATGCAGCGTATAAAAGCTTGAGTGCAGAGAACGAGTTCTGCATCGAACGCGTGGCTGGCACACTGCGCGTAAAGTTGAAGAACGCTGTTTTCCAATAGGCGCGGTGATGAGTGCTCCCGGCAGAGAGCGATGATTTGAACTTACCCGGCTGATCTCGTTTACTTTTCGCCTGTCGACGATTCAAAACCGAACACTGCAAAGCTTTAAAAGCCAACCAAGCAAAACAGAAAGAGTTTAGCGCGTGCTAATTCCGCGCTGGGCCCGCCGGCCGCTCGCGTTATAACGTGATTAACTCGACTTCCAGCTTCTCCGTGTCAAGTATTGCCGCGCTTTTCTTACCGCTCAGGTATCCGCACACCTCGCCAGGGTTCACGATCAGAGTCTTTCCCACTTTTCTCACATCGATCTCGTGCGTGTGCCCGTAAACTATCACGTCGAACTCGCCGCTCTTGGCCAGCGTCGTGGCAAAGTTTTTGGTTTCTTCGATGCCGCTCACACCGTGTACGACGAGCACGCGGAGCCCCTCGACGACTGCTGCAAGAGGTTGCTGCACGAGAGTCGCACCGTACTCTCGTGCCACACGGGACAGCAGCAGCAGCTCGCCGTCGTTGTTGCCGAAAACCCCCTTAAACTCGAATCCTTTCGATAGGATCCTGCGGAGGGTAAAAGGCGCGACGATGTCCCCCGCATGCAGCAGCGACTTAACGCCCATCTTTTGCAACCGCTCGAGAACCGCGTCTACGGCCGCAAGGTTATCATGGGTGTCAGAAATTACCCCTATCCTACCCACACGGTCCCAACAGCACGGGGGTTATTTTCCTTTACGCGAGCGCTCCAGATCGCGCGCTTGAATTAAGGAAAGAGAAGTTCCTCGATCTGCTTTAGCGCGCGCTTTTGAAGTCGAGGGAGGGCAGGGAGTTGGCGAAGCTTGCCGTCTACGAGAAAGGTCTCGTGGTCGAGCCGCTGGTTGAAGTGCCTTCCGACAGCCCGCCCTTCCTGAAGTTCCTCGTTATGAAGGTGCTGAACGGGTACAGGAAAGCTGACGAGAAAGCGGTGAAGTACGGGGACATCGAGCCGGAGGAGGCGCTCGACTTCGCCGCCTTCGAGGAGGAGGGGCTCGTGAAGAAGCTGATCGTCTGGAACTGGAGGGAGAGGCGGAGGCTGGAGGACATAAAGGGAGCTGTTAAGTGGGCTTTAGCGAGAGTGCTTGAGCGCGGCGAAGCCGAAGCGCGAGCCTAACCGAGCCTAGCTAGCCTAGAGGGGCTGCTCGGCTCTCCCCGCCGAGGAGCTTGTAGACCGCGACCTCCAGCTCGGCGGGCGTGCCCGCCGGGTCCCCGGCGAAGACGGCCTCAACGCCTAGAGCTCGGCGCAGGCCATCCAAGCGGAGCTCGGGCAGCACGACCAGCTTCGCGCCCCTCCACGCGACGGCGAAGCGGGTGGAACCGGGCTTCCGCAGGCGCAGCTCTACGACCGCAACGTACCTCCTGCGCCAGTGGCCGGTCCCCACCCTCAGCGACGCCCCCGCCGCAACCCCGCCCCGCCGCCCCACTCGAGCTCCAGGAGCGCGCCCTCGGGGCTTGAGCGGTACCTGGCGAGCGCCCCGCCGGCAGCTGCACTGCGCTCGACGCAGCCGCCCGGCGAGAGCGGCAAGACGTACAGGTCTTTGTACCTCCCGGAAACGATCCTGAGGGCTGGAGCGCGCAGGTAGCCTTCGGAGCCTCTCCAGTACCACCAAGCCCCCGCCTTCCTCACCGCGATGAAGGGGGTTGCGGCGGGCAGCTCGACCGCGCGACCCCTCCCGCGCGCGACCGGCTTGAAACCGCCCTCCACGTAGTGCCTGACGTACCTGGGTGTCGTGTAGTTGTACTCGAGCTGCTCAACCAGCCCCACCTCGTACTCGACCTCCTCGGGCAGCTCCAAGGTGCTGCCGCTGAGGCGCAGCCGCCGGGCTAGCTCCCAGGCGAGCGCGCACCTCCGCCACGCAACGAAGCCCTTGAGCGCGTACACAAGCAGGTTGACGGGGAAAAAGAGGAGCAGGGCAGCTGCTAGGAAGTACGACAGCAGATCCCCGAGCGGGCTCCCGGTGGAGGGGGGCGCGCGGGCGGCTAGGCTCAAGCCCCAAGCGGCGAAGGCGAGCAGCAGGTCGCCGGCAGCGGCGAGCGCCGCCACCCTCGAGAGGGGGTAGCGGGGGGCCGCGGGCGCCGGGTCAACCCTCGCGAGCACGCGGTACGCGCGAGCGCCGGCGTTTAAATCTAGCGCACCGGCGGGAGGATAAAACGGACAAAACCCTTTTCGGGAAAGTGGACAAAACCCGGACAAAACCGCGCGCGCCAAGCCTCTTTTCCGCGAGGGAGCGCCAAAACCGTTTTGTCCGCGCGCCGGAAGATTTAAACGGTTTTGTCCCGAGCGCCGAGCCAGCAAAAATCATTATTAATTAAGAAGAGCGCGCGCTATCTGCTTTAGGAGGTAGTCAATGTTCAAGCCGTGGAGCGCGGAGATGAATACAATGTTTCGGCTCTCCTCCTTCAAGATTTTCACGAGCTCGGATGCCTGCTCGGGCTTCGTTATATCGACTTTGTTCGCTGCTACTACCAGAGGAGCCTCTCCGAGAAGTTCCTTGACCCCCTTGTACACATCAAGCTGGTAATCTAAAGGGAAGCCGCTGGTAGACGTGGGATCGAAGATGAAGACCGTAACCCCCTTCAAGTGTCTGAGCGCGGCGATCGCCCTTCTCTCTACTAGCCCCTTCTCGGACAGCGGCCTGTCGAGCAAGCCTGGAGTATCTATGGCCTGCACTACCCGGCCGGCGAGCTCCAGGTGCCCCACAACAACGTTTGTTGTGGTGAATGGATAGGGCTTAACCTCTGGCCTTGCTCTTGAGATCGCCCTCAGCAAGGAGGATTTACCGACGTTGGGAGCCCCCGCTATCACAATAGAGGGTGTGTATGGATCGATGCTGGGCAGCTTGGCGATCTCAGCCTGCCAAGCTCTAACCGATTTAAGGCAGTCATCCAGCTCCTCCAAGATGGAGCGCAGCCTTCCCATGAAAGCTCTGCGAGCTTTAGCGGCGCTTTTCGCATCGCTGCTTCCAGCTATAGCGGAAAGGCTCTCGTGCGCTATTCTCTTCACGATTTTCGAGACAGAGTAAAGCCTCGATAGGCACAGTTTATACTCGTCCTCTTCCACCACGGTGCTAACAAGCTCGCGGTAGAAAGGGTGAAGAGAGTCTAAGAAAGGCATTGAAAGGGCCACTCTTTTCAGCTTCAAACTTACGTAATCGGCCGCCGCCTTTACCCTCGACGCTTCAAGTATTTTCGCAGTCTTCAGCTTGCTGCGGGAGCTTTTGGCACCAGCCCTAGCCGCTCTACGCAAAGCAGCGTTATACAGCTCGACCCACCCAGAAGGCACCGGTTCCATCGCTTCCGGTTAACGCTCGTCGCCGCATGAAAATAAACCTTAATTTTTGCAGAGATATCGTAGGAGCCGCTCGCCCCTCTGTCCACGTTCATGCTGCACATAAAGGTCCGTTGTAAACACAGGCTCGCAGAAAGACAATACCTCCCGTAAAACCTGGCGCGCGCCGCGTGCGTAAAAGCTATAACCCCTGCGTCGCAGTTCTCATGCCCCGGTAGTGTAGGGGTTAACACGCCGGCCTGCGCGCGGTTAACGGAGCCAGCGCGGCCAGTGGAGCCGGTGAACCCGGGTTCAAATCCCGGCCGGGGCCCCACTTTGCGCGCGCACACCCACATCCCGCCCTTCATCCTGGTGCCCGAGGGGTGTTCACGGGCTCCGCGCCTTGCGGTGCTTCACCGACTCTTCAGCGCTACGCGCGCCTAATGCAGACCGAAAGTAAAATTTTAAACCAGAAAGTTAAAGAAAAAGATAAAGAACATTCTTACATTGTTAGGCTAGCGAAATTATGGGAGAAAATAAAGAACTTAGAGAGAAGACAGAAGAACTCACACGTGCCTCCCTCCTAGCGAACAGCGCACGCGAGTTTACGCGGGGGAAAGTTTCGGTGGATGCCTTGGAGAGGCTGTGCTCTTCGGGTGTTCAATGCCTACCAGGTTATGGGGAAGGTTCGCGTTAGCTCTGCTGTAAAGCGTGAGCTTGTAGCGAATCAAGAAATCGTTTTTACTGGGTCTATGTCCGGTGCCTACCGGGTATGCCGCCTAGCGTAGTTTACGCGGGGGTGCCGGTCCCGGTTAGGCCGGAGCGTTTGGGGGTTGTGGTGGGAAAGGATGGTAGAAACCTAGAAGCCTTGGAGAGAGCTTTCAATGTTAAGATTAAAGCCGACTCGCAAACGTCTACCGCCTATATCGTTCCAGCTGAGGGGGCTACGCCGTACGAAGTCATGAGGGCGAAGCAGGCTGTGGAAGCGATCTCTCTAGGTTTTAGCCTCGAAGAATCGCTTTTACTCAGCAACGAAGACTACTGCTTCGAGGTTGTAGACCTTTCCGAGATAGCTAGGAACGCCGAAGATATGAAACGCATAAAGGCCAGGATCATAGGCGAGGATGGCAGAGCTAAGAAGAGCATTGAGCAAATGGCTGATGTTAAGATTGTTGTCGGAGACAAGGTCGTCGGCGTGCTCGGCGAGTGCGAGAACGTCAACGTTGCCAGGAGAGCGCTTTTGATGCTTGCTGAGGGGCGCACACACGGTAGCGTATACGGTTTCCTACGCTCAGCTGCGCGCGATTTAAAGCGGAAAAAGTTGCAGCTGTGGAAAGAGCGCGAGGAGAGCTAAGCGCACGCCCTACCCACCACAAAAACCTTTTATTCGGAGACGCCCGGAAAGCCCCAGGCGGGGGTGCCCGAGCCAGGTTAAAGGGGGCGGGTCGGCTAAGGCCGAGCCTGAACTCAAGGTGGTCGGGATATCCGCTGGCGTAGGCCTGCCCGGGTTCGAATCCCGGCCCCCGCACCACCAGCCTTTTATTGCGGTGAGCTCGCGCTTAAAAGCCCTGTTGCTGTTTTCCATCGGCGGTTTTCTTACAGCGCTAGCTGTTGTCGTGCGGCTCCTCCTTCAGCAAAGCTCTCGGTACGTCGAAGTACAGCAGCGCTGCCACCCCGCCCCCTCTCTTCAGTAGCTCCGCCCCTTCTAGGCTGGGGGGTACTACCAGGATCTCCCTGGCGGTTTCGGATGCGCTCTCTAACAACCTCAATATCGCGGCTCGGCTGTCGCTCAGTAGCGCTTCATCCAGCACTAACAATGTTTCAACGGCTCGCACCAGAAGCGCGCGGGAAACCTCCTCGACACCTAAAGCCACCTTGTCAGGGTCCTCGCCCAATCTTCTCACAAGCTCCTCTAAGGCTAGCTTTGAAGCCGTTAACACGCTCTCCTTGAGCAGCTCCCTTAGATCTCCTCTACGCATCAGCTCGTGGAGGCCGGCAAGCCCTCCCTCCGATACCTCAACAAAGCGTACTGGCACGTTGAAAAGCTCGAAGAGTTCCTGGATAGCATCGTACACAATGCGCGGGGCCACGAGCAAGAGGTCATCAACGTGCCGGCTCTTCAGCCCGGCCACCAGCTGGGGAAGGATACTTTCCAGGTTCTCGCGCACCTGTGCCTTCAAGCTGCCCTCTTTGCGCGGTCTCGGCAAGGGAATTACGGCCAGAACCTCCAATCCTTGAGGTCTCAATAGCGCGGCAGCTACTTCGTCCAGATCAACGCTTACAACTCCTTTAACTCTGACTTGCCCCGACGCTATCTGGAGTATTCTCTCGTGGTGCTTAAGCAGTGAAGACTTAGCAATTTCGACTTCGTCGCCAGGTCTCAAGCCTATCGTGTGGTGCGAACCTTTCGCCTCGAGCCACTCGGGTGCTTCGATGATTATTCCCAGGACTCTCAGCGTGTCGGTAAAGCGCTGAAACTCAACTTTCTTAACCTTTACACTCAGCTTTACCCGTACCCTGTCGCCTCTCTCAGTACCGGCTCCCCGATCCACCTTCAGCTGCCTGAATGTCCAAGCGGTTACCAAGTCGCCTTCGTCGATTAGAAGTGAAGCGAAGTAAAGATCCTCTGGAGTCTCGAGCTGGAGCTTTAGCCTCTTAAGTCTCCGGTCCTCCTCCAGAACCCTCAAGGTTGCTCGTTCTCTTAAAATTCGGCCTCTTAAGTCTCGTGCGCGCGCTAGGTGTTTCGCCTGCTACCGAGGAGCGTGCACGTTCTTTCGCCTCTCTAGCCATATAAGAGTATTCTTTATCTTTTTCTTTAACTTTCATGTTAAAAAATTTTACTTTCAGTCTACTTTAGGCAGGGTTTATAAACCCTCGACCCGCCTTAGGCTCGTGAGCCGCGGGGAGAACGCGGCGGGAGAGCACGCTGTGAGGGGGCTTGAGCCCCGAGCCCCTGAGCTGGAGATCCCCCGCCCAATGGGCGCTAGGGTAGGAGAGCGGGGCAGCAGTAAGCTGGTCTCGGTCTGGGGGCGGTTCCATCCCCTCCAGCATCCCGCCCCAACAGGGCGGCCACCCCGAGTGAGGGGTGGGATCGTGGGAGGGGAAAAGAAACGAAACGGGACCACCCCCGGGCCGGGCTTCAGAGTCTATAAGATTAGAGTTAATAAAGTTAGCAAAGATAGATTGAAAGTATTGTACAATGATGTAGTTCATAAAAGAGATGGAAACATACCGAAGGGCCTGGTTTGCTACACTGAAGAATGGGTTGAAATGCATGAGAATGCAAAGAGGATGCGGGAGGAAGCTGGGAAGCGAACTCCGCCGAAGGCGCCGCCGCTACCCCTGCTTGTGAAGTTCGTGATGCCGGACGGCTCCATACGCGGCAACAAGAACGCGCCGTGCGTAATCGATTTGCAGAGGGGGGAGCTGCGGATACCGAGCTACAGCGTGAGAGTGCCGCTGCGGAGGAGCCTCGTTAAAGCTTTGATCAGGGAGAACCTGCTGGAGCCGAGGCCGGACTTCGTTTTGATGGTAACGAGGAGGGGCTTCCTGCGCCTCATCGCCTCACGCTACGTGCCTGCGCCTGGCGTTTTGCCGCTGTGGATCATAGCCATCGACGAGAATTCGTTAAACGGCGAGGCGCTGGGCGTGTGGGACGTGTTAAGAGCGGACAGAGTTGTGCGATCCCGCTATGAAGAGCTTATGCCGAGGAACAGGAGCTTCATCGATAAAACAGCGGCGCTGTTCCAAAGTGCGACAGCAGGTAAGGCAGAGGCGCTGGAAAAGGTGAAAGAGCTACTGCGGAAGACCAGGAAGAGCGAAGCTGAGATCGCGGCGCTGCTGGCGCCGGAGAAGCTTGCCGATATCGCGGCGAGCACGAAGGGTAGGGAGGAGCGCTTGAACAGGGCGTTCGCGGAGGAGCTGGTATCGTTGGTGCGGAAGCTAGTGCGCGAGGCGAAGGCGAGGGGCTGGAGCGTCGCAATCGTGATCGACCCGATCAGCCACGAGAGCTTGAAGGGGTCGAAGCTGCAACGGACGCTGCTGAAGCCTAGGCGCTACTTGGGGAACCTCGCTCTGTACGAGGGTGCGAGGTTCAAGCTGTACAGGGTGAGCGGGAAGCAATGCCCCGTGTGCGGCGAGTGGGGCATCGAGGTCGCCCACAGGCGCTACAGGTGTCCACGATGCGGCATCGAGTGGGATAGGGACAAGTGCGCGACGTTCTGGCTCGTGAAGAGGTTCCTAGATGAGTGGTTCAGAGAGGAATGCGGCGACGAGGCATTCATTGATATCGCCGGCTGGCTGAAGCAGCACCCGAGGGGGCTGCTCTAGTTAATTAACGGCGAGAGGCTGGATGCAGCCGCTAATTTGCAGCGACCCGTTCCCCTGGGGAGGCACCCTCCGCGAGGAGGAAACCTCCCCTGTGGGCACCGGCGCGCGGGGCCGAAGAGGCGGTGAAGCGCCGCGAGGCGCTGAGCCCATGAACACCCCTGCGGGGGGCGCCCCGAAACTAGGATGAGGGGCGGGATGTGGGTGCGCGCGCGCTCAAAGCCAGCACCAGTTCGAGCTTAGCCGCCAGTTTTTATGCTTGATGGATCTCACGTCCTCGCCGCTAAGTTTTTCCGCCAGCTCGACCAAGAGGGAGAAGCCATGGGCGTCTACGTGCTTGTAGCGCCCAGGCTTCGCCTCGCTAGGCTTTGGGCAGCGGAGGAGCTCGCGCTCGCTGCAGACGAGCTGGAGGGCGTACTGCTACCCTACCCTCGCGACCTCGAGGCGCCCGTAAGGCGCTTCGTAAAGGGCGCGAGCAGCTGGGAAGAGCTGGTAGCTGAAGTGCGGGGGCTCGGCCTCCCGTACACCGACGTTTGGTCTTGGACCGAGGAGCCCGTGCTGCGCAGGTTGAGGTCCCTCTGGTTCAGCGGTTTTCGCCTCGGGGTCGAGTGCTACGGTCCTCCTCTGTCTGAAGAGGCGAGGGCAACGGAGGAGCTGCTGCGCCTTCTGTTACGCACCCGCGTTACGGGGAAGGTCGACGTAGCCGCTTGGGTGAAGCTGCTTGGCGGGCAGACGCCGGTTAGGGAGGGCTACGCTACGTTGTCGCTGCGCTCGTTGGGTGGAGCTAGGGTGGTGGAGTGGAGGTACCCGATGCCGCCTAGCGATTCCCTGAGCCTAGAGAGCTTGAGCGAAGAGAGCGTAAAGAGCTATGTCAGCTACGTCTTCGACTACTTGATGAAAGCGAGGAACCCGGATGAGGCCTACCTGCTGTGGCTCAACCGCAACTTCCCGAGCGCAGCTGAGGAGCTCGAGAAACTCGCCAAGACTCTCGGTGTGGTGGGTGAACAGCCCCTTTAAAGCTGCTGCAGTAGCACCTTTAAGGGGTTAATGAAGATGCAGCGTACAGGCGGAGTGCGTGGTAACGCTTAATAGTGGACCGATGATCCATCGAAAAAATTTAAATAGCGAGATGGGCGAAGGCGGGGGAATGGAGCGCTCCAACGTGCTGCTCGATGTGAAGAACCTGAAAATGTACTACGATGTTGGATCGACGTACATCAGGGCGGTTGACGGGTTATCCTTCTCGCTCAGCGGGGCGGAAACGCTTGGGGTTGTGGGGGAGTCTGGCTGCGGCAAATCGAGCCTAGCTACGACGCTGCTTAGATTGCTTCCCTCCAACGCGAAGATATTGGAAGGTGAAATAATTTTCAACGGAATTGATCTAACGAAGTTGCCAGAAGAAAAAATGAGAAAAGAAATTAGGTGGAAAAACATTTCGATAGTGTTCCAAGGCAGCATGAGCGCGCTAAACCCTGTCATCAAGGTTGGCGATCAGGTGGCTGAAGCCATCCTTGCTCACGAAAACGGTGTGGCGAAGAGAGAGGCGCTCGAGCGGGCTGTCGAGATCTTGGCGATGGTCGGGTTGGATAAGTCCGTAGCCAAGCGCTACCCCTTCGAGCTGAGCGGCGGTCAAAGGCAGCGCGCGGTGATCGCCATGGCTCTGGCGTTGAGACCGAAGGTGGTGATAGCCGACGAGCCCACGACCGCGCTCGACGTCATAGTCCAAGCCCAAGTGCTTAAGCTCCTGGAGTCGCTCCAGGAGAAGTTCGGCTTATCGCTGATGCTCATATCCCACGACATATCGGTCGTTTCGGAGCTCAGCGACCGCGTGGCGGTCATGTACGCCGGCAAGTTCGTTGAAATCGGCCCCGCTGAAAGCGTCCTCTTGAAGCCCGCCCACCCCTACACGCGCTCGCTCATCGAAGCCGTTCCGAGCGTGAGGGAGGCGAAGAAGACGCTCAAGTACATACCAGGTCAGCCGCCTGACCTGGCGAATCCTCCTTCTGGGTGTCGTTTCCACCCGAGATGCCCCTACGCGATGGATGTATGCAGAAAAGAGGAACCGAAACTCGTAGAAGTCGAGAAAAACCACTACGCAGCATGCCACCTGCTGGGTGGTTCCGGATGAGCGGAGCGCTTGTTAAGGTGGAGGAGCTGCGGAAGTGGTTCCCAGTGCGGCGCGGCATAGCGGACGCGCTCAGGAGGAGGCCGTCGCTATTCTTGAAAGCTGTCGACGGGGTAAGCTTCGACGTTAAGGAGAGAGAGGTGTTCTGCCTTGCCGGCGAGTCCGGCTGCGGGAAGACCACGACGGGGCGGCTCCTCCTGAGACTTGAAGAGCCGACGGGTGGAGCGGTGTTTTTCGAGGGGAAAAACATCTTCAGCCTAGAGGACGAGGAGCTGAAGGAGTTCAGGAGGAAAGCCCAAATCGTGTTCCAAGACCCCTACGAGTCGCTCAACCCGGCGATGAAGATCGTGGATATCGTGACCGAGCCGCTGGCGATCCACGGCTTACTCGATGGGAAGGATGACAGGATTGAGCAAGCGGCTAAAGCCCTCGAGGAGGTAGCGCTGACACCTCCGGAGAATTTCCTCTTTAGATACCCGCACGAGCTGAGCGGCGGTCAAAGGCAGCGAGTGGCCATTGCTAGAGCGATAGTTTTGAAGCCAAAATTCATCGTCGCCGACGAGCCGGTTTCGATGCTCGATGTGTCCATAAGGGCTGGCATCCTCAAGCTACTCCTTGACATCCGAGAAAAGTACGGTATAGCGTACCTTTTCATCACGCACGATCTCGCTCTGGCAAAGCATATTGGAGATAGGATCGCGATCATGTACCTGGGCAAGATCGTCGAAATGGGAGAGGCTGAGCGCGTTATCGACAACCCCATGCACCCCTACACTAGAGCCCTCGTGGCTGCGATACCCTCACCGGACCCTCGGGAGAAGATAGGCGCCATTCCGATAGTCGGCGAAATCTCCTCCCCCATCAATCCTCCTTCTGGGTGTCGTTTCCACCCGAGATGCCCCTACGCGATGGATGTATGCAGAAAAGAGGAACCGAAACTCGTAGAAGTCGAGAAAAACCACTACGCAGCATGCCACCTTTATCGTTGACTAAACAAAGTTCAGCTTCTCGGGTTTTCTAGATGACATACGCTGACATAGAAAAACAAGCTTTAAATATGGCTGGAAAAATAGGGGTTGTGCGCGAAAAAGCCAGATATAAATGGACTTCGGCTGCGCTGCTAGCGATGGTGTCCATTTTAAGCCTGCTGCCGGCGTATTTCGCTGGCGCGGCTCCGATCCCGTCCGAGCAGCAGAATTGGAAATGGGAGCCTTACGGTCCGCGCGTTGACGAAATCCTGATGCCTGTGATCCTCGACTACGACGCTCGATTAATGGCTTTAAGAAAAGGCGACGTTGATACGGGATTCATACAGCCCACGCGAGTCGCAGAAGTTAAGGACGATCCCAACATCTACATCTTAACGTACCAGACGTTCAACTTGCAGTTTCTAGGAATCAACTGCCAGCAGTATCCTTGGAACTACACTGCGGTAAGGAAAGCTGTGGCACACTTGATTGATAGGGACTGGATCATCAGGAATGTTTTCAACGGCTTCGGAGTCCCTGTGGAGTCCGCGATACCTCCCGCTTTCGGCGATTGGAACAACCCGAACGTTCCCACATACCCGTACAGCAGGGATCTAGCGAAGAAGGAGCTCCTAGATGCGGGATTCACCTACGACGAGAAGAGCGGAAAGTGGTACGATCCAAGCGGGAAGCCGCTGGGCGACATAGTCATACAGGTTCCGCCGCAGGAGCAAGCTCCTTGGCTATTCCAAGAGGCTCAACGCATAGCTGACGAGGGGAAGAGCATAGGTCTACCGATAAAGATCGAAGCGATAGAGTTCCAAGCGCTGGTGTCTCAAATATACTCGAAGACGTTCAAATCCTTCATCTTGTACTTGGGGTGGGACCGAGTCCCGACGCTAGCCTACGAGCTGTTCAGGACGGGCGGCAGCTGGAACTTCTGGGGTATAAGTGACCCCGAGCTCGACAAGCTGCTGTCCGAGTTCTACTTCACAACCAACATAACAAAGGCTAAGGAGGCCCTATGGAAAGCGCAGGAGAAGGTTAACGAGATCTTACCGTACATACCCATCTACTCGGGCATCGCGAACGTGGGGTTCAGAACCGACATAGCCGGAGTAGTGTTGACCAAGCCGGTTGGAGGCCAATCTTACCTGACAACCCTGAACGTGTTCCACATCGGGACACCCTTTGGAGGCGCTTACAGGAACCCGCTCGGCTCCGACCCGAGGACGCTCAACCCGTTCACGGCGATCAGCGGAGACGAGTGGGCCGTGATGAACAACATCTTAGAGACACTCTTCATACCTCACCCCGATCAAGTATCCAGCGATCTGCCTTGGCTGGCCAAGAGCTGGACGATGGAGGAGATCGAGATGGGCGGCAGCAAGGTCACGAAGATCACCTTCCGCTTGAACGACAACGTGACGTGGCAGGACGGCGTGAAGTTCACAGCGAGGGATGTGAACTTCACCTGGTGGTTCATCAAGATCAACAAGCCGACGCAGCAGTACGCGGCCGTGTTCGAGAAGATGATTAAGACGGAAGTGCCGGACGACTACACGATAACGGTCTACGTCAACGGGACCAGCTGGACGTACCTATACGATCTGAACGTCGCTCTCGTGCCGGCCCACATCTGGGGTAACGAGAGCCTGCTGAACCAGTACGGTGGGTGGGAGAAATGGGATCCCAGTAAAGTTCCTCACCCGACGAAGAAAGGGTTGACGTGCTTGATAGGTACTGGGCCTTTCATCTTCGCAGACCGGAAGCCCGGAGAGTACATCCTGCTGAGGTGGTACCCCAACTACTGGAAGAGGCACCCGTCGAAGACCATATCCCTCGAGTACAGCGTCTCCGCAACCTCGCTCTACGAGGGCGAACCTCTACAAGTGACCATAAAGGTGAAGGACTACACGGGGAACCCGCTCGCTAACGCTACCGTCAACATCGCTTTGACGAAGGACGGTAGCGTCGTGAAGAGCGTTGCAGCCACGCCTGCCGGCGACGGCACCTACACGGCCTCCATCGACACGTCGGGCATGAGCGGGGATGTCGGGATCTCCATAAAGGCCTCCGCCAGCATTGCGGGCGGCACCTTCGAGAAGGCTGCAACCGCTTCAGTTAGCGTGAAGCCAGCGTGGCAGAAGTACCTGCCGTACATCGCGGTCGGAGCCATCGCGGTTGTAGCCGTCATCGCAGCCGCGTTGTACGCTGCTAGAAAGAGGAAAGCGAAAGCCTCTGGGGAAGCTGCCGGGGGCCAGCAGCCGAGCGCTCAATGAAAACCGTGTGCATTTTTCCTATTTCCTATTTTTTAGCTGTGGGTGGTTGTTTTGGACGGGCTAGCTAAGTACCTGTTGAGGAGGGCTGCGGATAGAGCCGCAGTGCTATTCGTGGCGTTAGTTCTGCAGTTCGCGTTCCTCAGAGTGCTGCCTTACTACGTGCTCGGGATCGACCCCTCCTTCTTCTTCATGAACCCAAACCTGACGAACGAGCAGAGGGAGCTCATCCGGAAGGCTTTCGGGCTGGACGAACCTTTACACATGCAGTTCGTAAAGTACGTGCTGGCGCTCTTCACGGGCAACTTGGGCTACTCGTTCTACACGCGGAGACCCGTTATAGCCGAGCTGATGGAGAGGTTGCCGAACACCGTCGTGCTGTTGGGCACGTCAACAGTCTTAACTCTACTGATCGGGTTGACGCTAGGTCTGCTCCTGGCGATGAAGAGGGGTACGAAGTTCGACACGACGTTCATCGGAGTGAGCGTTCTCATCAACTCTTTCCCCACGTTCTACCTAGGGCTGCTGCTCCTGCTGGTTTTCGGCTTCTACCTGGGATGGTTCCCGCTCGCCGGAAGCGTAAGCAGACCTCCCCCATCGGACCCTGTCCTGTACCTTGCGGACTACCTCTGGCACATGACCCTTCCACTGCTCACGCTGGTTACGGCGGGGGTGGGAGGCTACGCTTTGCTGTCGAGGAACCTGTTCATAACCCAGATGGGCGAGGACTACATCGTCACGGCTAGAGCTAAGGGGCTCGACGAGCGGACGATAATGGTTAAGCACGTGCTGCGCAACGTCCTCCCACCGGTGATCACGATCGTAGCCCTCGCTCTGCCCGGCATCGTTTCTGGCGCTGTGATCACCGAGACGGTCTTCTCGTGGTACGGGGTCGGCAGGTGGCTCTTCGAAGCGAGCACGCAGTTCGACTACCCGGTTGTGCAGGGAGTGCTTTTCATCGAGATTCTACTGACGGTCGTCTCTCTCTACATCGCTGACATAGTCATCGCGGTAGTGGATCCAAGGGTGAGGTTGAGGTGAAAGCCTCGTTAGCTTCAGCGAAGGGGACCGGCGCTTTCGCCGGAGCTTTGGGAGCCCTTCGAACGATACTGAGGTACAGGAAGGGGGTCTTCGGCCTGACCGTGCTCGCGTTCTTCGTGCTGATAGCGGTCTTCGCGGACGTGATAGCACCCCATAAGCCGGACGAGATCAACCTGGCGGAGGGTTACGCGGTTCCAGCGTGGTTCAAGATGTTCCCCCAGTACAGGGATCTCCCCGAGAACGTCGATGTCGTAGCGGAGGGCAAAAGCTGGTCGATCAGAAGCGAGGGCTTGAGCCCCGTTATACTCGGGAATACCGTGGTCCTCACCGCTAACGGGAGCAAGCGGCTGACCGCGATCCTCGAACGCTCCTTCGATTACCCCTACTCGCCCCCGAAAGGCTTCTACGGGGCGCTAGCCTACAACGTTACGGTCTCGGGTGCTTCTGGATCGACCGCCAGGATCCGATTGTACCTCGACACGCCAAGCGGCGGCAGCTACATGCTTTACGACAGCGGCAGCATAGCTGTTAACGTGTCGCGTTCCAGCACGCCGGTGACCTTCGACGCTCGTGACGCATCGCTCAAGCTCGCGCTCGGCTTCTCGCTGTACGACGATCTGGGGGAGAAGCTCTTTTCAGAAAAAGGAGCTTACAAGCTGAGGGTGGTTGTCTACCTGAACGCGGTCGAGGGCGGTAGGGTGAGCGTTGCGGTGGGGCGCCTCTACTTCAGGGTTAGAGGGTTAGCGTACGGGCTGCTTGGAACCGACAACCTCGGCGCGGACATCTTCTCCAACTTGATTTACGGCACTAGGGTCAGCCTGCTCGTCGGCGTCCTCGCCTCGGCCGTCTCCATCTCGCTTGGGCTCATCGTGGGCATCGTGGCAGGGTACAAGGGCGGGATCGTCGACCAGGTGCTGATGTTCTTCACAGACACGCTGATGTTCATACCGCTGATCCCCCTCCTTGTCGCGGTCAGCGTGTTCGTAGGCAAGAGCCTCTACATAACGATACTTCTGATAGCTCTCTTCAGCTGGATGGGCTTCGCTAGGAACTGCAGAGCGTACGTCATGTCCCTGAGGGATAGGCTCTTCGTTGAGGCAGCCAGGGCGTTGGGCGCGAGCGACACGTACATAATATTCAAGCACATACTCCCGCAGCTATCGCCCATCGTGTACGTGACGCTCGTGCTGAACGTGCCGGGCGCGATTCTGCTGGAAGCCTCGCTGAGCTTCCTCAACCTGGGAGACCCGAGCGTGCCCTCTTGGGGGAGGATGCTCTACAACGCCCGGTACAGCGGAGCCTTCTCCAGGCTGATGTGGTGGTGGATACTGCCCCCCGGCGTGATGATAACGCTCCTCGCCATGAGCTTCGTGCTCATAGGGCAAGCGCTCGACGAAATCCTTAACCCCAAGCTGAGAGCTCGGCGCCTCTCGTGAAAGCCAAAGAGCTCCTAGCTAGCTTATCCGCGTTCTCCCTCACTCTTCCAGCTTTCTTTCAAACGGCGTTCACGGGCATTTCTGAACCGCTCCCACTGCTACTCCTCGTCTCGATCGCTTGCTTAACCTCTGCCGCTTCTATGGCGAGGAACCTGACAAGGCTCTTCGTCGGGTTTTTCGCCCCCTACCTCGCGGCGGCAGCCGCAGCTATCGCATTGACGAGACAACCTCTTGACGCTCTCCTAGGTTCCGCGTCGGGAGACCTAGCCACCCTTGTGGCGGCGAGGAACGTCATCCTTAGCGCTCTGGTTGCCGCGCCTTTCTCAGCCGTGGCTCTGGTAGTTGCCAGCTACCTTGCGGAAAGCCACCGGGCGATAGCTAAGATCATCCTACCGTTGGGCGCGCTCGCCGCTTTAGCCGCGCTGGCGTGGCTAGCGTTCTCTTACAACGACTGGTACAACGAAGTTTACGCTGTGAAATCGCTTTCCGCACAGCTCGAAAGCATCGCCGTCTCACCGGGAGACCGTTACCCCCTGCTATCGCTTAAGGTTGCTCTACGGACGGACAGCGCCAAGGCCTTGGAGGCTATCTACCTGAGGTACAACGTGCGGAGGGGGTCGACGCTCATAAGGCAGGTTGCTGATAACTTCCCCAGCGGGTTGGCGATCACGAGAGAGGGGGTTTTGGTGGAGAAGGTGATCGAGCTGCCTGAGGGTGTAACCTACGAGTGTTTTGAGAAGGGCGTGTGCAGCGTTCAGCTCCAGGTTGTCGCTAGAACTAGGTTCGGTCTAGCGCCGATAGACTTCACGCTCGCTTCACAAGGGTGAGCCCCCACACGTAGAACCCGCTTTCCTCTGCCAGCTCTACGAAAGCGTAGAGGCGACCGCCCAGGATGGCTTCCCTGTACCTTACATACATGTAGTAAACCAAGTCCGATAGCCCTGAGGACACGATTAGGCCGAAAACGATGCCGAGCGCCAAAACCCTATCCACCGCTAGGAAAAGGAGGAGCGGGGCGATCATCAGGAAGTAGAGGCTTGCGAGACCTTTGACGCCGCCCCTTTTCCTCTTCTTGAACTCGCCTTTTTGCGATACAGCTTTCAGCATCGTGGAAAGAGCGAGCACCCTGTAAGCTGAGGTACCGGCTGCAAGGAGGGGGAATGAGAGGAGGAAGCCGATGTTGAACAAGCTCTCTCTAGTGTTAAGTGCAAGGTAAGTGTAAAGCAGCGAAGCCGCGGTCGAAGCAGCCGCTCTGAGGATTAGCGAGAACTTGCCGAAGGGGTACTCCAGCAGGATCCTCTGGTTGCTAGCCGTTCTGCACCACCGAGTGAGGTAGCCTGCCGAAATAAAAATATCTGCACTTTCGAGGGGGGAAGCGCCTTGGAGAAACTGCACTTGCTGCTGGCCGAAGCGGGGCTCGAGCTCGTCCCGAAAGCTCTGTGGAGCCACCCAGCCGTCAGAGCTTCCGCGAGGAAAAGGGGGAAGAAGCCCGGCGAGATCCTGCTGGACGTCGCACTCCACCACAGCGCGATCGTGAACCTCGAGGAGAGGTGGAAGAGGGGGAGGCCGGACATCGCCCACTTCTGCATGCTCTTAGCTCTCGGCTCCATTCTGAACAGAGCTGGGCTCCTCTCGCTACACGTCCACACGTACGAGGGGAAAGTGATCGGTACGGCCCCCAACGTGCGCCTCCCCCGCAACTACAACCTGTTCCTCGGGCTCGCGGAGCAGCTGCTGGTAGAGGGGAAGGTGCCGCCCGGCGCCAGCGAACCCCTGCTGTGGCTCGAGAACTTCGGTTTAAAAGAGCTTGTGGGAAAAATCAGGCCGTCGAGGGTCTTCCTCCTCAGCGAAAAGGGGCGCCAGCTCAAGTGTAGAGAGCTGGCTTCTACCTTGGTTAAGGAGGAGAAACCGATGGTAGTAGTCGGCTGCTTCCAAGCTGGGGACTTCCGCGAAGAGACGCTCGCGCTGGCTGACGATGTGGTTGCGATAGCCCAAACCCCACTGGACGCGTGGGTGGTGGTGGCGAAGGTCCTCAGCTCCGTCGAGGACGAGCTAGGCTTGACATGAGCCGGCGGGTTAAGCATTAAGCTGCGATGCGCGCAGCAGGGGGTGGAACCTTGAGCTTGAGCTACGACAAAATCGCCGAGGGGTACGACGAGCTGTACGGGGAGGAGCAGCGAGCGAAGTACGGGCTGGTCCTGAAGCTGGTGGAGCCCCTAGAGCCGGCGCTGGACGCCGGGTGCGGGACGGGGATGCTCCTCGAGCTCCTGCAGTGCTACAGCGTGGGGCTCGACCTCTCTCTCGAGATGCTCAAGGTCGCGAAAAGGAAGGGTAGAGGGGAGAGGGGGGACTTGGTCTGCGGGGACGCGGAGCGCATGCCCCTCAGGGACCGCAGCTTCCGATCCGCGTACTCGGTCACCGTGGTGCACGAGGCGCCCGGGCTCGCCGGCGAGCTGCTACGCGTGCTCGCGCCCGGTGGCCGCGCGGTGGTCACGCTGCTCAGGAAGCGCTCCGAGATGCTGAGCGAGCTGAGAAAGCGCGCGCCCATCACCCGGGTTATCGACGACCGCTCGCTGAAAGACGTGATCCTGGTACTCGAACCACCTCAGCGGTAGAGGCTGAAGTGGGACCCGCTAGAAATTTTAATACGTGCGATGTCATTGAACACTTGTGTCTGCTAGAGAGGCAGCGCTACTAGCCAGAGAAAGGGTGAGGGAAGTACTCGGGCTCAAGAGAGTGAGGAGGAGGGAGGGAGGACCCGACCTGCGCAAAGCGACAGCTCTAGCTCTTTTATACTGGGAGATTGCGCGGGAGGTCGAGTGGGTTGGCAGTAAAGTGCTCAGAAAGAGAGTTGGCAGAAAGGATTAGGAGAGTCCTAGAGCGAGGGGATCCGCTGGAGCTCATGGCCGAAGTGAACGCTTTCCTCGAGGAGTGTGGGCTGGGCAGAGTAATCGTCGTCGGGGGTTACGCCGTCGAGCTGTACTCCGGCGGCGCCTACCGCACGGGTGATGTGGACGTAATCGTAGAGGGGGGAGGGGCCTTGCTGAGGAGGGCGCTGGGCTTGATCGAAGAGTGGAGGGAGAGAGTGTGGGTCCACAGGGCCCTTAGCTACGCTATCGACATAGTGTCCCCCTCCTACGGTAAGCCAAAGCAACCGGTTGTCTTGGAAGTTGGCGGAAAAAGGGTCTACGTCGAGCCGCCCGAGGAGTGCATCGTGAGCGCGCTGGCGGCGTGCGTCTACTGGGGCTCCGACCTGGACTGCGAGAAAGCGGCGATGGTGATGGCCGCCCAGTGGGACGTGATCGATTGGGAGTACCTGGAAAGGAGGTGCGTCGAAGAAGGGGTTGCCGAGAAGCTGGAGGAGGTCAAGCGGGTGGTCGAGAGCGTGAGGGGGGAGCTGCTCCGTTAGAGGTAGACACACCCCGCCGTCCTGCGCGCCAGCTCGGATATCCTGACCTCGCCGACGCCGCTGAGGGCTGTTGCCAGCTTGTCGTTGAGGGGCTCCACCCACTCCCTCGGCAGGTTCCTGGCCCCCAGCATGAGGCCAACGACGCTCCCGGTTGTCGCCCCGTTGCAGTCCGTGTCGAGGCCCGCCGTGACCGCGTAGGTTACCGTGCGGGCGAAGTCGCCCTCGCCCCACAGCAGGGCCGCCACGACGATTGCGGCGTTGTTGATCGTGTGGACCGGGTGGTATTGCCCGTACCTGTTCAGGACCTCGCCGATCGCCTCTTCCCACTCAAGCCCTTTCGCGTGGAGCGAGAGGACGTGGCGCACTGCTTCCGCCAGCCTGCTGCGCTCCGGAATCACCTTGAGGGCCTCCTCCACAAGCTTGCGCGGCGAGTCGACAACGTACGCGAGAGCCAGCATCGCGGCTACGAGCATCTCGCCGTAGACCCCGTTCTTCGTGTGCGAGAGACGCGCATCCCTGTAGGCCAGCTCCGCCGCCCTGCCGGGGTCGCCGGGCGAGACGTAGCCCCACAGGTCGGCCCGGATCTGGGCCCCGATCCACTCCCTGTACGGGTTCAGGTAGGTCGCGGTCTCGGGCGGCTTGAAGCCGAGGACGAGGTTCCTGTAAGCCGCCCGCTCGGCCGTGTACGTAAGGTGGTAGGGCAGGAGCGACAGCCAAGCTTCGGCCACGTCCTCCGTCCGGAACCTGGGTCCCCGCGCCTCGTACACTGTCAGGTTGAGGACCGTGTAGTCGAGGTCGTCGTCCCTCTCGGCTCTCCTCAACCCCTCCCTCGTGAGGGGGAGGAGGCGCTCCCTCTCCGGCTCCGGGAACGCCGACGCCGGGAAGTAGGGTCCCTGAAGTGGGTACTCGCCGGCCGCCCTCAGCGCCTTAGCTATCCGCTCCCTACTCCACCCCTCTACCGGCTTGCCGAGCATGCAGCCAGCGCTGCGGCCCAGCCACGCGCCCAGCAGCTTATCTACGATCTCTCCAGCGCTGAGGTCTACCGGCAGGCGGGTAGGGGATGTAGGTCTCTCGGAGGCGATCGCCTCGAGGTCGGTGGGCTCCCGGAAGGGGTACCCGCTCCTTGGCTCCGCCTCGCCCAAAGCCCTGTAGATCGACATCAGCTCGGACGCGGATTTCGCCCTCCTCGACCTCCGCCTAACCTCCTCCACGTCCACGTCGTAGCCCTCCTCGAATCTCTCCACAGCCTCCCACTCCACCAGCTCCCGCAACTCTCCGATATCGACGAGCATACGCGGTAGCGGGTCGGCTCAGGTTAAAAACGTGATCGCTAGCCCACTAGGGGTTAACGAAGACCCAGGGCTTCCTCGCGACAGCGCGGTAGCCGAGCGCCGTGTAGACGCGGATTGCCGGCTTGTTTACCTCGTGAACGTGGAGGAGGGCGTGCGCCCCCGAAGCCAGCGCGTCGCGCGTAACGGCAGACGTAACAGCTTTCGCGTGCCCCCTATTCCTGTGCTCGGGTAGCGTGTAGACGTCGCCCACGATCCATACCTCTGGGAGGCGCAGGTACGCGCACGCGACCGAGACCAGCGCGCCCGCCTCGAAGACGCCGTAGTACCTGCGCTTAGCTAGCAGCTCGCGGGCTTCTTTCGCGGTCAAGCTCAACCCCCTAGCCCGTGCGAGCTCGAGGAAGGCTTCAACGTGTCGGTCGTTGTGCGCGTCGAGCTTCAACGCCCTCTGGGCCCCAACCGGCTTGAAGGTTCTCTCGTCAGCGACCATGTCGAGGTACCATTCGACCCTTGCGCTGCCTTTCAGCGCGGCGAGGAGCAGGTCGAGCAGCCCCACGCTGTGCACTGTGATAATCGACTCTAAGCTTTTCGGGACCAACCCCGCGGGATCCTCGAGCTCACCCCACACGTGCACAGCGGCTCTCATGGGCCCGCGCCAGACAAGGATGTAGCCTGCAACCTCTCCTCCGCGCACCTCAAACCAAGCGTCCGTGCGCTCGAGCTCGTAGACGAGGTCGTAGAGCAGGTAAGCGTGCGTCAGCGGGTCCCCCGCGTACAAGCGGGCGATGCTCCTCCACAGCGCGTAGTCGAGCTCCCCCAGCCGCTTGAGCATTACGGTCGCACTCTACCCGAGCAGGTTTCTCAGGGTCTCGAGCATTTGGAGAGCGTTCTCCAGCATCCAGTGGTCGTTGTTGAAGAAAGCGTAGACCCTTGTAGGGGAGAGCTCGGCAACTTTACTAGCCAGCTCTGCGAGCTCCTCCTCGCTGTACTCGTACGCGTACCACGCGCCCCTCCCGTGCAGCCTTAGGTAGACGACGCCGTTGCTAGAAGCCACCCACGTGCCCATCGGCGAGTCGACGGAGACGAAAGTGGCTCCAAGCTCTTCGCAGAGCTCGAGCCCCTTCCCTTCGAACCACGACTCGTGCCTGAACTCCACCGCCATCCTGCAGCCGAGCCCGCAGGCCTCCGCGAACGCTCTCAACCT
>Ga0080004_1063735_pt1 | contig 35454 bp, 32 predicted proteins | sample WasSprMetagenome_FD_69207 | JGI IMG/M metagenome (GOLD analysis project Ga0080004, IMG submission 69207) | Sulfidic aquatic microbial communities from Washburn Spring, Yellowstone National Park, USA - WS (SPADES assembly) (version 2) | ecosystem: Environmental > Aquatic > Thermal springs > Hot...
ACCCAATAAAGGGAATTGAAAGGAGGCCGAGTCTTGAAGCCTATCGGGTCGTCTTGCAGGATTCAAAGGGAAAATCCCAATAAAGGGAATTGAAAGTGATTAGCTTGGACGAATGCTACCTCAGGAACATTAAAGATTCAAAGGGAAAATCCCAATAAAGGGAATTGAAAGTAGCTGACTCTGTACTGGCTGATCTTGGACGGCATGCCGATTCAAAGGGAAAATCCCAATAAAGGGAATTGAAAGTGATCCACCTCGCCCTGATGAAAGTAGGGTGGATGAAGAGATTCAAAGGGAAAATCCCAATAAAGGGAATTGAAAGTGATTAACTTGAACCTCAATGTTGCACACGCTAAAGTTATGATTCAAAGGGAAAATCCCAATAAAGGGAATTGAAAGCCACTTTCCCGCAAATTCGACATTTTACCCATATTACAGGATTCAAAGGGAAAATCCCAATAAAGGGAATTGAAAGTTCAGGAAGTCCACGTCGTAGCGCTCGCCTATTAGCTGGAGATTCAAAGGGAAAATCCCAATAAAGGGAATTGAAAGGCAGCCAGCCGGTAGTCCTTCCACGGGCCGCATCCACACGATTCAAAGGGAAAATCCCAATAAAGGGAATTGAAAGACAAAATTGCTCAAGGGTTGGGCGATACCGTCAAAAGTTTAGATTCAAAGGGAAAATCCCAATAAAGGGAATTGAAAGTTCTTACGTAGTAGGCCTTACCGAATATGAGGTTGTGATTCAAAGGGAAAATCCCAATAAAGGGAATTGAAAGTATTCAGGTCAGGATCACCTCATCACACCCTCATAAGGTGAGATTCAAAGGGAAAATCCCAATAAAGGGAATTGAAAGATTTTGAAATAAAGTGGTTCGCTAATGTTAAAGTCATAAAGATTCAAAGGGAAAATCCCAATAAAGGGAATTGAAAGGCAGACGTCATAACTTTCCCCAACTTATACCACCTTAGGGATTCAAAGGGAAAATCCCAATAAAGGGAATTGAAAGGACATTAAGCCCGCCCCCTTTCCTTTACTCTTGCGTACCTCCGATTCAAAGGGAAAATCCCAATAAAGGGAATTGAAAGTAGAGGCTTACGACTCGGATGCCATGAGAAGGGTCGAGGATTCAAAGGGAAAATCCCAATAAAGGGAATTGAAAGATTTCGGACCCAACGTGTACTGCAGGCACGCTGGGAATGTGATTCAAAGGGAAAATCCCAATAAAGGGAATTGAAAGATTTGAGCCTCTAAGACGTCTGGATTAATTACGGAGTACCGATTCAAAGGGAAAATCCCAATAAAGGGAATTGAAAGACATCACGGTTAACGATCTGAGATCTTAGCGCTCAGTGATTCAAAGGGAAAATCCCAATAAAGGGAATTGAAAGTCATGGAGAGGCTCGGCGTTTCGGGTGGAGGCGAGGCGAGATTCAAAGGGAAAATCCCAATAAAGGGAATTGAAAGGCTAGCCTCCAGTTGCAGACACCGTCTGGAATGTGTAGCTGATTCAAAGGGAAAATCCCAATAAAGGGAATTGAAAGATTATCAACACAAGCGTCCTCCAGATCGCCATAAGCATTTGATTCAAAGGGAAAATCCCAATAAAGGGAATTGAAAGTCATTCCCCTTCTTCCCCTTCCTTCCAAAGAGCCTGGTCAGATTCAAAGGGAAAATCCCAATAAAGGGAATTGAAAGATACTGATTGTCGTGCTTCCGCTCGCGGTCTTATAGGATTCAAAGGGAAAATCCCAATAAAGGGAATTGAAAGCACTTTCTATGGCTGGACACATGAACAAACGCAGAGGCGTTGTGGATTCAAAGGGAAAATCCCAATAAAGGGAATTGAAAGAGCACCACCACGCAGGATATAACAAATATAGTCCTGGCAGATTCAAAGGGAAAATCCCAATAAAGGGAATTGAAAGGTAAATTGGTCCCATTCGCTCAATCTTGTGACCCCCGTGATTCAAAGGGAAAATCCCAATAAAGGGAATTGAAAGGCTTAGAGTTTTCTTGAATGTCAAGTTCTTGGGCAATAAAGATTCAAAGGGAAAATCCCAATAAAGGGAATTGAAAGTCTACGCTCAGCTTTTCAATCAAGATCCGGTTCTCGAGAAAGATTCAAAGGGAAAATCCCAATAAAGGGAATTGAAAGTAGATCAGGGTAACAGCAGCTGTTGCTCCACTGAGAACGATTCAAAGGGAAAATCCCAATAAAGGGAATTGAAAGATGATATGTGTAGTTTTAATGACCAATCGCCGAAATTTTGATTCAAAGGGAAAATCCCAATAAAGGGAATTGAAAGGAGTTAGCAGAGCTTGCTCCGTGCCTCTGCCTTTGCTTGATTCAAAGGGAAAATCCCAATAAAGGGAATTGAAAGTGGAAAGCCCCGAGCCGGTGAAGGTTATCGTGTTGTTTAGGATTCAAAGGGAAAATCCCAATAAAGGGAATTGAAAGTAGGTTAATCCGGTGCCTGATGTTCTTTTTTGGTAGTAGAGATTCAAAGGGAAAATCCCAATAAAGGGAATTGAAAGATGACATAAACCTTCACTTACTTTTACCTCCTTTATAGAGATTCAAAGGGAAAATCCCAATAAAGGGAATTGAAAGAATATGGCTTTGTGGTATACGTGGGCATAGAGATGCGATTCAAAGGGAAAATCCCAATAAAGGGAATTGAAAGTAATCTTGGCTTTGGTAATTATATTTGCTCCATGGTTGTGGATTCAAAGGGAAAATCCCAATAAAGGGAATTGAAAGGTGTTGAGAAGTCGATCGGCACAATTAGGCTATTCAACAAGATTCAAAGGGAAAATCCCAATAAAGGGAATTGAAAGATGATTTCATAGCAAACAACCAACCATCGGACCCATCAGATTCAAAGGGAAAATCCCAATAAAGGGAATTGAAAGTTCTGAAGTCCACACCATAGTCAAAATCCTTAGCACTTCTCGATTCAAAGGGAAAATCCCAATAAAGGGAATTGAAAGCTCGAGATGATAAAGGCTCTGACGGGGCAGGACCTGATAAGATTCAAAGGGAAAATCCCAATAAAGGGAATTGAAAGTGGCAGCGCACCCATCCTTTGGACCTCTGCCCTCACAGGATTCAAAGGGAAAATCCCAATAAAGGGAATTGAAAGATGACGCCAAGAGGAAGGGGTGAAGGCGACCACATGACGATTCAAAGGGAAAATCCCAATAAAGGGAATTGAAAGCCTTCCGCCCTTTTCTCAAGCCTCTTACCTTTTCGATGGCGGGCCCGCTGGGATTCGAACCCAGGACCTGCGGCTCCGAAGGCCGCCGCCATGATCCAGCTAGGCCACGGGCCCAAATACTTTTTCCCTACATGGGTCTTAAGTATTGTGGACCTTGAAAAAGTTTAATATCTTCTCACACAACTTAATGCCTAACAAGAAGGTATGCTAATGTCCAAAAATGAAGAAGGCTCATCTAGGGAATTGGTTCTCCCAGGCGAAGGACAATTAGTTGGGGTTGTAGCGCAGCTACTTGGATTCAACAGAGTAAAAGTTAAATGCGCTGATGGTAAGACTCGGATATGTAGGATCCCCGGCAAAATGATAAAGAAGATTTGGCTCCGTGAAGGAGATTTGGTTCTCGTAGCTCCTTGGGATTTCCAATCCGACCAAAAGGGAGATATAATCTGGCGTTACGATAGAAATGAGATAAAAATCCTAAAATCCAAGGGTCTACTTGGCGCGCTTGCCTGAAATGTTTTATCTACTCATCTGCATAATTTAAGTGGGCTCTAATGTCGATAAAAGATGTTGAGAAGAAACTCGATAGAGAGATGTTGAAAAAAGTAGAGCGAAAAAGGCTGAAACTAGAAAAAGATGAAGATCTATTTGAGACCGTAGAAGAGGTATTTGACAGCAAAACTGTGATGGCGCTTTATTCTCTGATAAACAAGGAAATAATTGATAGCATGAAGGGCGTTGTGAAGGCAGGAAAAGAATCTAGAGTATATTGGGCTAAAGGAAGCAGTGGGGAGGACCTTGCCGTAAAGATCTTTCTCACATCCTCCATGGAGTTCAAGAAGAGCATGCTCCAATATATCCACGGAGACCCTAGATTCAGTGTGGGGAAGAATTACCGTAAAATAGTCTACACGTGGGCACAGAAGGAGTATCGAAATCTATCTGAGGCGAGGATTGCAGGAGTCCCAGTGCCGAAGCCAATATGCGCTTATCAGAACATTTTGGTTATGGAGTTTATTGGAGAGGATGGCGTACCTGCGCCTCTCCTGAAAGACCTGCCAGAACCAGACGAAGGGCTATACCAACAGATCTTAAATGCCATCAAAAACCTCTACCTGAATGCCAGGCTAGTACATGCAGACCTGAGCGAATACAACATTATGGTGTACGATGGAAAGGCTTATTTAATCGATTTTGGTCAAGCCGTACCAAGAGAGCATCCGATGAGTTGGGAATTTTTAAAAAGGGACGTGGTTAACATTCTGAGATTCTTTAAGAAAGCCGGACTGAACGTTCCTGAAGAAGAGGCGGTGCTAGAATGGCTGAAGAAATGAAAAGCAGAATATATTTGAAGATCCCTTTGGAAAGGGCTGGCGTACTCATAGGGAATAAAGGTAGCACTAAGGCAGAGATAGAAAAAAGCACTGGAACCAACATCTCTGTGGACGGCAAGACAGGCGAGGTCATGATAGAGAGCGCACTAGATTCCAAGGACCCTTCAGGGATTCTGAAGGCAAAGGACCTGATCAATGCCATTGCCAGGGGCTTCAGTCCCGAGAGGGCTTTTAGGCTTTTAAGTGATGGACAGATACTCGAGATCATAGATCTGAAGGAGATCCTGGGCGACTCACGGAACCAACTCATTCGAGTTAAGGGGAGGGTCATCGGAGAGAAAGGCAAGACGCGGAGAATCATAGAGAAATTGACTAACACCTACGTATCTGTATACGGTCACACCATCGCCATAATAGGTGACTACGAGGAGGTCAGGGTTGCAAAAGAGGCAATAGAGATGCTTCTTAAGGGCATGCAACACGGTACTGTCTACCGTTTTCTCAACCGGAAGCACATGGAATTGAAAAAGAGAGAGCTCTCCCTATGGGAAGAGAAGCCTCAGCTTAGGGAGGATGTATAGTGTCTGGCGAGAAGTTCAAGGCAATCTCTGCCGCGGACTTCTTTTATAAGAATAAAGAGATAGCAGGTTTTGATAACCCAGTAAGGGCAACTTACACAATCATTCGAGAGTTGGTCGAGAACGCGCTTGATGCCTGTGAGCAATACTCAATACTACCTGATGTAAGAGTCAAACTGATAGACGAAGGCAACTCAATCTATAGGTTGAGGGTTGAAGACAACGGGATTGGCGTGCCATACGAACAGGTTCCATACGCATTTGCTCAAATACTATTCGGCTCCAAATACACCCTCCGGCAGAGTAGAGGGATCTTTGGTTTAGGAGGCAAGATGGCAGTCCTCTACGGGCAGATAACCGCTCACAGCACAGTCAAAGTAACTTCGAGCCAAGGGGGCTACGAAAAGTACACATACGAATTGAACATCAACATCCAAGAAAACAAACCGATAATCAAAAGGAAGGAAGTAATGCCAAATCCAAGCAGGTGGAGAGGCACAATAGTTCAGTTCAGCTTCGAAGGGGACTACGTTAGAGCAAAACCCAAGGTGGTGGAGTACTTCAAGCAAACCTCAATAATTCTCCCATATGCAACCATCCTTTTCATTGATCCAGATGGGGTGATCTATCGGTTTGACAGGATAACTGAGACAATGCCTAAACCAGCAGAGGAGGTAAAGCCTCACCCCCACGGGATTGATCTCGAAATGGTGCAAAGGATGATAAACTCCACGAGGAGTAGCACGCTTGTTGATTTTTTGGCAAATAACTTTCACAGGGTCGGGGTTGCCACAGCCCTCAATTTCCTAAAGAGTATAAAGTTCAAACCTGATATGAACCCCAAGAGTCTGACACCTAAAGAGCTTTTGACCTTGGTAAACAAGATGAAGGAGTACGACGGTTTCCAGCCGCCTGACGCGCAGTGTCTCTCGTCAGTTGGACCCGAGCTGCTCAGGGCAGGCATCATGAGAGAATTCAGGCCCGAGTTTGTAGCTGTAACCCAAAGGGGTGCTGCCGCTTACGGCGGACACCCGTTTATAGTTGAGGCTGCTATAGCCTACGGCGGAGAAATCCCAATAACTCCTTCTGATGAGCTTACAGTATTCAGATATGCTAACAAGATACCACTACTATACGACTTACACAGCGACGTAACCATGAAGGTCATTAAAAAAATCAATTGGAAGAGATACAAACTCGATCCCGCCACCATGCCTTTAGCATTTTTCGTGCACATATGCGCCACTAAGGTTCCATACAAGACGGTTGGCAAGGAATACATAGCAGACAGACCCGAGGTCGAATATGAAATAGAATGGGCACTAAAGACTTGTGCAAGGCAACTTAGAATGCATCTGGCAAAGAAAGAGAAGGCTGCGTTCGTTCAGAGAAGACTTAGCGTCTTTGAGAAGTACCTCCCCATGATCTCTCAATTTGCGGCGGAGCTTGCCGGGTCACCAAATCCGCCCAATCATGAAAAAGTCTTGAAGAGGTTGCAGACCCATGCAAAAGAGATTGAACAAAGAAGTGTTGTCCAAGTTAACTGAATTGGGTATAGAAGTTTACGGGCAAATAGAGAGAGGGGAGTTTCCAAGGATCAAGTTGCCTATCCGAAGCACCTCCAATATAATATTTGATGAAGAATTGAAACAACTTGTGTTGGGACCCTATAAGGCTGAGAGGACTGCAAGCAATATAAAACAGATAAGGTCCCTAACCCAGTTGCTGTGGGTTGCCTCCTTTGCAAAAAAGCTTGTTGAGGAAGGAAAGAGTAGCACCCTGAGGGACCTTTACTATCATTCATTGAACTACGGAATTAGGTTTAGAGAACAGCTTGAGTCTGATGATACTGTGACAGACCTAGAGGCGTTGCTTATGGAGCCTAGGGAGGCATTTAACATATTTCCTAAAGAGAGATCCTCAATATTCGGGGACCTAACTATAGAGTACACCACGCCCGAGACTCACAAGGGGATGCGCGCCAATCTGAGCTCAAATCCTGATGGGGTAATGATAGGTCTGTCTGTCGCCCAGGCTGATTTTATCTCTTGCAAGGCTGACAAAGTCTTTGTGATAGAGAAGAATGCCGTTTTCAGGAGGTTTATTGAAGAGCGTGTATACGAAAGGTTCAACGCGATCCTTATAGACACCGCTGGGCAAGCTCCGAGGCTTGCGAGATTGCTTTTGAGGAGACTGAATATGGAGCTAGGACTGCCCGTATATCTACTTACAGACGCAGATCCTTGGGGGATGCACATTGCTATGGTTATCATTAGGGGGTCAGCGAACGCGGCTCACCTGAGGGAACTCACAACTCCTGAAGCTAAATGGGTAGGGCTGTGGGCAACCGATATTAAGAGGTTCAATCTTCCTTCCTTCCCCCTCACGAAGCTTGATGAAGAAAGGATAAGATTGCTCGAAGAAGACCTCAGATACCGTGACTTTGAATGGCAGAGCGAGCTTCAAGAATTCAAGAAGACGAAGAGGAGGGCAGAACTGGAGAGCTTCAGCGCACACGGATTGAGCGCTATTGTTGACAAATACTTACCAAAGAAACTGAAGATGGTATCTGAGGCGGGCTGATACACGGCGTAAAGGTTTAATATTAATTCTAGTTGGTCATGTATAGGGCCGCGGTAGCTCAGTTCGGTAGAGCGACGGGCTGTTAACCCGTTGGTCGAAGGTTCGAGTCCTTCCCGCGGCGCCACAAATAGACCCGCAGCACTCCTCTAAACTTTCTTTTCCTGAAGTATTCGAAACTGTTATCTTCGCAAGCATGCTCAAAACCGGCTTCTATCACTTGAGCGATTTCTTCAAGTGTCTTTTGCTATCTTGCAAATATACTCGCTACTTTCAAAGTTAACCAGTTGTGTGCACTTTAGGGAGCTCTTTATGTTTTTGTGGCTTAGCATTTGAATTGCCTATAATGTTTCCTCTGTCTCAACAGACTGCATCGTAGCCTTCCGCGGAGGGTATTGTGAAAGTCTCCCTCTAGTAGTCTCAAATTGCCAGTTTTATAAGCTATCCTTTTTTCTTTTGGGGTGTGAAGATGGGATACACGCATTACTGGTACAGACCGAAGGAGATCCCGGAGGACAAGTTTCGCGTGATGGTTGTGGACTTCAAGAAGCTCCTTCCTCTGTTCAGGAGGCTGGGCATAAAGCTGGCTGGAGGTCTTGGGACTGGCAGACCAAAGGTAAACGACCAGGAAGTTGTCTTCAACGGCTCCAGATTCTGTGGTCATCCGAAGAATGGGATATCAATACCTTGGCCCGCACCGCAGGTAAAGTTCGGAGTGGCGCCCAAACCCACTAAAGCCGTAGTGGGCACATGGTTCGCTGGAGTGGTGTTGGACCAGCGGACTTGTAACGGCGACTGCTCATACGAGACTTTCTACTTCCCGAGGGTTATGCCAGATCGGTACGAACCTGTCGGGTCGATATGCTATTATGACGTCAACGGTCAGCCTATCTACAACGACAAGCAAGTCGTCGGGAGGTACTTTGGCTTCTGCAAGACCGCCTTCAGACCCTACGATCTTGCGGTCAACTGCTTTCTCATAATAGCTAGGCACCACTTGGGAGACGATCTCATCGTCAGAAGCGACGGTACTGCAGCTCACTGGGTAGACGCCGTGACCATCTGCTTCAACGCATTCAAGTATAACGACTTTGTCCTCAATGACAAAAAGGTGGAGCCATTAGTGTCACAAACAATCACGCCTTAGCTTTTTTGCGGGGGTGGACTTATGATGCTCGCAGAAGGGAATAGGCAGATCAAGAAGGCGCTTTCCATGGAATCTGGGCGAAAATATGCCCAAGTCAAGGGCAACAAAGGAGCCGCCTATGGATGGACGCGGATAACAATCAGGGCGCCCCCACCAAACGAATGCGACGACTGGCACCCACTCAACGTGTAACGAACTCCGAGGCAAGATCAAGGGAAGGGTTTGTGAGATCCACAAGAAGGCTGCTATACCAAGAGATTGGCACATGTTATGATGAAATGGGGTATGAGCCCAATTGGAGCATTGTCGCGTTAGAATTGGAGGAAAAGGGAATGAGCCTTGCCCTCGAGGGAAGGAAGAGACCGGACGTGAAGCAGAGGAAGGTAAAATGCCCTAAGTGTGGCGCCGAGATCGATCACCTCAAAGTAATAGCCGAGAACCTTGGCACGCTGAGGATAGAGGGCGGGGAGGCAACATATGAATGGGCCTCCGACATATACGGCGGCTCTATCATCGGTACTAAGTTCAAATGTCCTGAATGCTACGAGGTTCTCTTCACAGACCAATGTGCGGCTGAGGGCTTTCTGCTTGGCATTTAACCTTTTTTCTCTATTTTAAATTACAATGGATCGTCTATCTGCTCCTCCCTACTGGGAACTTGACCAGCTCTGGTTTCTTGTTCATTTCCCTCAAAATGATCTCTGTCAAGTCGCTCATTGACCTGACTAGCTTTGACGGCGGGTAGGGGTAAAGCACGGTAACGTTTATCCAGCTCGCCTCGGGCGTGAAGATTACACGTGGTCCCGCCTTTATAACATCCACGAACATCTTTGGGCAGTTGCCGGATTTACAGAGCTCCAGCATCTTCTCTACTTCAGGGCGAATGTAATCCTCAACGCACTTCACCACGATCTCCCTGACAGTATTTAGGTCGCTCTCATATGCGAGCTTGAATGTCACGGAACCTACCCTCACTGGTGAGAGGCGACTTCCGTAAACTGCCACGATCTCTGAGAGTACCATGGAGTTAGGGATTGTCATTAGCCTGCCAGTGACGGACCAAAATGATGACTCGTCGCCTATCTCTACTAAGGTTGTCATCAGGTATCCTATATCGATGACAATGCCTCTAACATCCCCAATCTTAACGCTGTCACCAATCATGTAGGTCTTCCGGACGTTGATGTAAACCCATGCAAAGAAGTTGGAAAGGACTGGGGAGAGCGAATAAGAGAGTATGAGGCCTATGACGCCGAAAGACGTGACAAATATTAGCAGCTCTTTGAATATAAAGGAGATTATCGCCGCTATGGCGAGTAGGATGAAGATGACCCTGACGAGCCTGCCTATCGATACTCTGGAGTGCGTGTCTTCTATTTTTGGTATAAGCAGAATGTATACCAGTTCCGCGAGGATGAGGGAGACCAGTAAGATCAGCCCTGAGAGGATCGATTCTATCGCATATTGCCCATAAGGTATGGACTCTAGGTCTGGAAGAAATATCAGGTAAAATGCCGAAATCAGGCTTGCCAAGGAGATATAGATCAACAGGGTGCGTTTCGACAGTCCGGTGGCAGAGACTAACATCTTCCCTCGCCTCATTCTTATGACCACTGCTATGAAACGGGCAAGTCGAATGAACCTGAGCGACCTGAGACCGGCGCCAATCAGTGCAAAACTCTCTAAGTATACAAATGCGTATGCTGGCACCATTGCCAAGAGGTCTACCCAGTGGAACTTGAGGTATCCAAGCTTGTTCTTCTCGAACTTGAGCTCTGGCAAAGTCAGCTGCAAAGACGACGCATATCGCAAAGTCCACGATGTAGATGACCTGAGTCCAAAGGGGCTTAATTGAACAGTGAAGTCAATCACTAGTAACGCTATGGACACTGCTGCTAGTGCTGCCATCCCGACCTCTGATAAAGCTCATTCTACTCGCCATCAGATTGCCACTCACAAAACCTTATACAAATCATGGTGGCTTTTTAGTTTTCCGTTAGCGAGTCTTCTTTGGTCTTGCTGGATTTTTATCTAAAGAAAGAGAGTGAGGCTTCAGCACAAAAATATGGGTTTAAGCTCTATGAACCGTTTGGGCTACAAATCTTTGCGCCACAACGCATTACCGCACAAGGTATTGTTGTGACATAAATAAGCGCATGTGTTATTTCAATTGGAATGTCCGGTTTTATGGAATAGGTAATTTAATGAAATTTCGCACCCAAAAGGAATAAATTTCTGCTACGCTCTCTTTTTCCACGGGGCCCGTAGCTTAGACCGGCTATAGCGACAGGCTCATAACCTGTTGGTCGAGGGTTCAAATCCCTCCGGGCCCACCACCATTTATACAAAATGCCAAGACGCAACTAAAGTCAGATACTCCACGACTAAAGTCTGGAGCTTGTAGGTGAATCATAATGGTTCATCCCGAAGTCACCATTCATCCCCACATAGGGCACTCTGACGGGTGCCCGTCCAGAGCGAGCCAGCTCAGCTCTGGAGAGGTTAAGGGAGGCGACATAGTCGGCATTGTGCTGAAAACCGCATTGCACACACCTGAAGAGGGACTGGCTTCGCCTGTTAGCTTTATCGACCCATCCACATCTTGGGCAGGTTATGGAAGTGTTCTTCGGCTTGACATAGACGACTGGTATTCCCCTTTCGAGAGCCTTATATTCGATAAAAGATTGGAGCCTTCTGAAAGCCCAGCTGTGGAAGTCCCCATTCTGATTTTTTCTGTGCTTAACGTTCATCCGGATTCCAGTGAGCTTCTCCATTACAACTACGTCGCCTTCCCTGAGCGTGTTCACAAACGCCCTGCTGACTTGGTGCAGGACCGCATTGACGTACCTCCTCTCCCTTCCGCTCAGCCGTTTCAAGGCTCTTTTGGAGCCTTTCGTGCCCTTGCGTTGGAGGGAGGAGCGGAGCTCTCTAAAACGGTGCCTTTTAGCGAGGGCTTCTCCGCCCTTGGCTTTGAAGCCGTTGGAAGCCACGAGAAGGTTTCTCATCCCAACGTCTACGCCGACCGGATTGCTTCCTTTAGGCTCTGGAATCTGCTTTTCAACTGTAATGTGGAGGAAGAAGGCTCTGTTTCTGTAGACCAGGACGGCGTGGGTCGGTCCAGCATCCTCGAGGAGCTTTCTCTGGTAGTCTCCTATATTTAGTGGGGGCTTAACTCTCTTCTGAAGTGTAGAAATGGAAGCATAGATTCCATCGGGTCTGTAGATAAGCCTGAAAAGTCTCTCATCCAAATCCATGGAGAGCTTCGTAAACTTAAGAAGTTTATTTCTTCTTTGCTTGTATGCTTTGGCTACTCTATCTCTTGCCCTAATGGCGAGGTTTGCTGGGAGCTTGAACTTATCCCTCGTCTCTCGGTAAACCATGTGGTGAAGAGCCACTGGATTGAAGACTCTTCTCTCAAACGCTGTTTTAGAAATGTAGTTGCACGCATCCAGAAAAGCCTCAAGTGTGCCAATAAGCCTCTGCGCACTCTCTTCAGACGGCTCAAGCTTGCAGACTACGGTTTTAGAGAGCTCCATCAAAAGCAGATATGCAAATTCAATTATTTAAGCTCAAAACCTCAAATTCTCTCCACGGCTGAAGTCGGGAGTCTCCTTGAGGTGGTCTAAATGAGCTATTAATTATATTTCTACAAGTAGCCTCTGTCATTCTTCAATCCTCAGCCTCACCAAAATTTGATGGCAGCCCTTCCTGAAGGGCATGGATCCCTCCTGCGGTACAAAAAAACGATTTCTCGGCGAAAAAAGAGGAGAGGTAGAAAGAAAAAGAATAGGAGGTCCTTTTATAATCAAAAACATTAATAAAAATTGGAAGTGGCTGAATTGATACCGATTAACAAGCCAATTCTTGGGCATGAAGAAATAGAAGCAGTTATGCGAGTTCTTGAGAGTGGAGTTCTTACCAATGCGTCGGCTGAAGGAGGACCTCTTGTTAAGGTCTTTGAGGAAGAACTGGCAAAATTCATGAGAGCAAAAGATGCCGTAGTAGTGAACTCTGGCACGGCAGCCCTGCTAGTGTCCCTTTTAGCAATGAACGTAAAACCGGGAGACGAAGTTGTGGTCCCTTCATTCACCTTTGCAGCTACGGCTGGCGCCGTCCTTCTGGCGGGCGCAAGACCTGTATTCGTGGACATAGATTTGAGGACTTACAATATGCATCCAGACGCCTTTAGAAAAGCCATTACAAATAGAACGAAAGTGGTCATACCGGTCGATCTATATGGTCTGCCGGCAGAGATGGACGAGATAAGAGAAGAGGCTGAGAAGCACGGAATAGCGGTCATAGAGGACGCGTGCCAGTCACAGGGAGCATCCTACAAGGGGAGGATGGCTGGTACACTTGGAGATGCAGGATGTCTGAGCTTCTACCCAGGGAAGGTCATGACGACAGGTGAGGGTGGAGCCATAATAACCGACGATGAAGAGCTTGCGGAAAAAATGAGGATGATAAGGACGCACGGGCAGAGGATCGGCTACGATTCAATATTGTTAGGTGGCAACTTCAGGATGCCTGAGATAGAGGCTGCCATAGGAATAGTCCAGCTTAAGAAGTTGCCCGCTTTTCTTGAGAAGAGGGCAAGGAATGCGCGGATGCTAATGGAAAGGTTGAGCGGGAAAGGGCTCTTCCTGCCCGAGGTCCCACAGAATTGCGTTCATAACTGGTATCTTTTCACAGTTAGGTTTTCAAGTGAAAAGGAGAGGGAAGCTGTGAGGGAGAGGATGCGGAGGGAGGGCATCGGAGCGACTGTCTACTATCCTACTCCTGTTCACAGGTTGCCCTTCTATGATTCCCTAGGCTATGGGAAAGTTGACCTACCAAACAGTGAGCTTGCCTCCAAGACGGTGTTGTCCTTGCCTGTAAACCCATTAGTCGAGGAAAGGGACATTGATAGGATGTCAGAGATTATATCCCAAACCCTCAGATCGGTCTAACCGACATGACACAAAAAAGCAATAATGCGCCCCACAAGACAACCCGGTTTTGAATTAAGCCCTACCAGTCAGGACCGCTGCCAATTTTTTGGACATCGCAATTATTGTAAGGATCGGAGGTATCCCCAGAGGACCTGGGATAATGCTAGCATCACAAACATACAAAGACTCAAGGATAGGAGAAAAGTCCTTAGCTAAGGACACGCACGTCCCGCCAGGATGAGCTCCCCTTGGGTATGTGGATATTATGGTCTCCGGGCTAACGCCAGCGCTGATCAAAATCTCCTCAGCCTCTCTTCTGCCCCTCTCAAGTAGATCTACGTCCCTGTTAGATAGCCCCTTTATTACCCGCCCCTCCTCAACAACGCCAGTGGGCTCGTCTGCGATCTTAACCATAATGCCTAATATATCAACAGGACGTGCCCTTATTCCCTTGCTTGAGAGGTACGGGACCAAGAAACTGGAGTAATGGGGCGAGAGAAGGTAACCGTCCCTTTTAATGAAGAGCGCCATGTTTAGCTCCCTATTGAGACCAACCCCCTCAAAGAGGCCGCCCACGGTTATGAATGTATCCACATAAAGACCCGTGCCCACATCCTGCACACCAGACCTCATCAATATCCTAGGGGTTTCCACAGCTCCGGCGGAGAGGACTACCGTATCGGCCCTGAATTCTCGACCGTCAGCGGTCTCGACTCCGATGGCCCTCCCACCAGAGATTATTACTCTCCTGACGTGGGTCTCCGTCAGAACTTGTGCCCCGCTAATCTCGGCACGTCGGACATATTTACTTGCATCCCACTTGGCATTTTGTGGGCACCCCAAGGGACACATGCCGCAAGACCTACACTTGGCGAAATCAATAGCCTTGGGCATAACCTTCCAGTCCTTAGACACAAGCAAGAGAGTCCTCGTCCCCTTCCCCATATGGGATTCCGGCACTAGAGTCGCTCCCAGCTCGCTCTCCAATTCACTGTAATATTCACTGAGCGAACCATCCGTGCCCCTAACTGCATTTCCCATGGAGACCAATGTGGTGCCGCCGAGGCAAATGGTCTGCCATACTTCCACACCTGAGGGGATTATCCTGTAGGTCTCGGAAGCTTGCCCAGCTGGGACCGCCCTCCCTCCTTCAATGATCAGCACCCTCTTTCCATAGACCGCTAACTCCTTCGCTATCGTTGCCCCGCCTGCTCCTGAGCCCACAACAATGAAGTCAAACATTCTCATCACCTGGCAGTCGGACCGCCTCATCTGGGCATTCCACGTATGGTATGGCTGCCAGCGCGCCTATCAGCCCCCTCCTGCCTCTGATCTCTTTTAGTGCAACTCCGCAACTTGACGCTACCTCCAGCGCCTCATCTAATGAGACCATCCTCAACTTTGCGTTCTTTGCAAATCTCGTGAGGCGCTCATCGACCATGATCCCTTGTAGGAGAGCCATGCCCGTCTCGTTAGATAGAGTGGACTCTTCCAGCCTCTTTCTGAATGCGTCCACCACCAAATTCTTCTGATGCGGGAGAACTGCGAAGGAGACGGATACAGAGACGCAGTTCTGTGTTTTGAATGGGTTCTGGGGGTAAAGCTGTACAATGGCGTGCTCCAAATAGTCTGCGCCTATTTCGGCTGAAAGGTTATAAGCGATCTCATTTACGAGTGACCATGTCGCTCCCTCGTCCTTCCTGTCAGTATCATCGACCCCAATTATCAGCTTCTCCTTCCTTGGGAGGGTTATAGTGGCTCTGCCAAGCTTGCTGCCGCCGCCCCAGTCCTCAACCTCCACACTCTCTACGCCTTCTGCCATAGCTCTTGTCAGCGCTGCCACTCCAGCGCCGGCGAGACCTGAATAGGTGACCTTCACTTTTGCCCCCTCTACAACGACAGACTCTATAGATGCAGGTCTGTAGCTGGGTGTTAATTTTGAGGGGACATTTAAGGGGGGCTGGCGAATTTTGTAGAATATTCTGACTCCTTCCCTCTTCGACCAAAAGACACAGGGGCTGTTTTTGGTGTAGTGATAGAGTGACCATGCTGAACCGCCGAGGCATGTCCCTCGTGCGTGTTCCTCAACAAGTTCAACGACCCCAGACCTTTCTTCCACCAAAGCCACCACTTTCTTGTGGGGAGAAGCCCACTTCTTTGTTGAGAGGAGTCTATGTAGGTCGTCCCTGCTCAAGAGGTCCATATGGGATCATTTTACTTTGCAATCATCGCCTATTTATCTTCTAATATTCTTGGCTTCGAGAGATCAACACCCGCACTCCTTGGTATTGGCACCTCAATGAGAACTGGCTCGCGTATTGTCTGCAGGGCTTTCTCAAGATCGGCGGGATCAGATACAAGAAGACCCTCTATCCCGTAGGCGTCTGCCAGCTTTAGGTAGTCGGGGGGAGCGGAGTAGTCGACCCCATATGACTTCTGGTAAGCCACCTCTTGAAGCTGCCTGATTAGACCTAGGGATTTGTTGTTGAAGACGCAAATCCCTATCGCTAGGTTGTTTTCCTTTATTGTGGAGAGTTCTGAAGAGGACATCTGGAAACCACCATCCCCCATCACGGCGATGACTTTGCGATGAGGGTCCGCCATCTTGACCCCGATGGCAGCGGGAAGGGAGTAGCCCATTGCGGAGAGATTTCCAGAGAATATGAGCTGCCTCGGGCGTTTAACTTTCAAGGCTTGCATGATCCAGATCGTGTGCTGACCTATGTCGACCGTGAATGTTGCTTCGGAGAGTCGGGCCAAGGCATGCGCATAACCTTTAGCAGTCTCATTTGCACCACTTTGGGTCTCAGGCAGGGCCACATCTCTATTGACTTTACTATGAAATCTGTTCCTGAACTTGGGGATTAGGGCCTCCATAAAGAGAGATACGTCACTCTTGACCCTAACGGTTGCCAATGGTGAGAAGTTGCCCTCTTCTACGTCGACTTGAACGATTTTGCAATTCAATCTTAGATCGCCTATGGTCAGATTGGTGAGCCTACAACCTAGTGCAAGAAGTAGGTCGCATTCGGAAAGGGCTCGGTTCGCCGAGGGGGTGCCTCGCCTTCCAGAAGGACCAAGGGACAACGGGTGATCCTCTGGTATGATCCCTCTACCCATCATGGATGTCGCCACTTGTGCACCTATAGCCTCGGCAAATCGAATGATCAATTCGGAGGCGTTGGAAAGTACCGCGCCCCATCCAGCCAATATTACTTGGTGGGCGGACTCTCGGATCAGTTCAGCGACAAGCTCTATGCTCTTGGCATCAGGAGGTAGTGTAGGTATCGTAGGCAAGTATCCTTTGTCCTTGGAAGGCTTCTTTTGTATGTCGCCAGGTATTCCTACATAAGAGGGTCCTGGACACCCCTCTAAAGAGGAGACGTAGGCTCTGCAGACCGTGTCGTACGCTTCTGAAGGGTCAGATATGATAGCAGCAAATTTTGTCAAGGGGGAAAAGACGGCTCTTAAGTCTAGGTCCTCGATCCAACCCCTCCCGTGCTCGTATGTTGGAACGTGCCCAGTTATGGCAAGTACGGGGGAGTGATCCTTGAATGGAACGGCGATCCCTGACGCTATGTTGACGGCCCCGGGTCCAGCCGTGCCTAGGCACAGCCCAGCTCTTCCCGAGGCCCTAGCATAACCATCCGCGGCATAGGCTGCGTGCTGTTCGTGCCTCACAAGAATGTGCCTTATATTTGAGGCTGAAAGGGCATTGTAGAGGGGCAGGGACCACATGCCGGGCATACCGAATGCAAGGTCGAAACCGAGCCTCTCAAGAGCCTTCACCACAACATCAGCGGTCTTGGTTTCGTTCAAGATCATGCGACACCTTCTTCTTGTAGTATTCCACTAGCCCTCCTGATTTCAGGATCTCCTGGAGGAAAACAGGGAGGGGGGAGGTCTTGAGTGTGCCCCTTTTTGTATGCACTTCGCCATTCTCAAGGTCGATCTCTATAAAATCTCCTTCGTCCACCGCGCCACTTATACCACGGCACTCTATCAGCGGAAGACCGTTGTTTATCCCGTTTCTGAAGAAGATCCTGGCAAAGGACTCTGCTACAACTGCGGAAATTCCTGCCCACTTTATGGCGAGAACTGCCTGCTCCCTGCTCGAGCCGCAGCCAAAATTCTTACCTGCGACAATTATGTCGCCAGGTCTCACCTTTGAACTGAAGGAAGGGTCCAGCCCCTCCAGCACATGTTTCGGCCAGATGGTTTTGTCAACGGACCTGAGGTACTTTGCTGGTATTATCACGTCGGTGTCAATATCGTCACCAAACTTCCATACCCTGCCCTTTATCATTGGAGGCACCTCCTTGGATCGGCGATTCGACCCTCCACTGCAGAGGCCGCAACTGTCTGGGGGGAGGCAAGGTAAACGGAAGAAGACCTTGCGCCCATTCTACCAATAAAGTTCCTGTTGGAAGTAGACACGCACACCTCATTCTCGCCCAACACTCCCATGTGAACCCCCAGGCAAGGACCGCATCCAACGACTCCTATTACTGCTCCTGCCTCTAAGAAGATGTCTATGAGCCCTTCTCTTTGGGCTTTAACGTATGTGGATTTTGAGGCAGGTATCACTATCAACCTTGTGTCCCTGTGTACCTTCTTTCCTTTCAATATCTTAGCAGCTTCAAAGAGGTCCTCATATCTACCATTTGTACATGAGCCCAAAAATGCTTGGTCTATCGGCTGCCCTTCGATCTCTGATACCGATTTGACATTCGCGACGCTACCAGGGCATGCAACTTTCGGTTCCAAAGAGGACACATCCAAATCCAAGGACTCGTCCACCTCGTCGGTTCTGAAAACCTCACCACCCCTGCCTAAGAACTCTATAGTCTTCTCATCCGCCTCTATGAAGCCCGTCTTGGCTCCCATCTCCACAGCCATATTTGCCATGGTCATCCTAGATGATTGTGACATTGACTTAACAGCCCCCCCTGCGAACTCTATAGCCTTGTAAGTGGCTCCATCTGTCCCAATAGTTCTAACTATCTCAAGGATTAGATCTTTCGAAGAGACCCCCTTACTTAGACGCCCATCACATTTAACATATAGGGTCTCCGGAACTTTGAGCCAAGTCTTGCCCGTTGCAAGGATATATGCCAGGTCTGTAGCACCCATACCTGTTGAGAATAGACCGAACGCTCCAAGTGTGCAGCTATGAGAATCTGCTCCTACAACAATCATTCCTGGACCAACATAGCCTTTTTCGGGTATTACTTGGTGGCAGATTCCCTCCCCTAGGTCATGGAATTTGGTGATTCCTTGCTCCCTTGCAAATCTCCTCACTTTGGCCTGTAGCGTTGCAGCTTGGTCACTATAAGGTGGAACAGAATGGTCAAAAACGATTCCAACACGCTCAGGATCAAATATGCGCTTGACCCCCATCTCACCAAGTGCATCAATAATCAGGGGGCCTGTTCCATCATGGAAGTATGCAAAGTCCACCGGAACTTCAACAAAATCCCCTGCGCTGACCTTGCGCCCTAAAGATTTTGATATGATCTTCTCCACCGCAGTGCTAACCAATTTAATGCCCTCAAACCATTCAAGGTTAGAGGAATATTTTTATTTGTCGCCAAATGCGGCTCTATCCCCGGTCAATATTATCAACAAAAGTACTCCTATTTCATTTTCTTAAGATTTAGGACCCCCCTACCAAATTAATGATTTACTGATTTTTCTTCAACCCTTCAAGGAGCGTTTCCTTTAACACCCATAGTCATTTTAATTAGCTTTTATTAATAAAAACATAAATGGGAGATCCGCTTGAAGATTAGTGAACCCTTTCAACCAGACCCGAAGATGAAAACCCTCTACTTCACATACCTTGCCTTGATAATAGTGCCCCTTTTTGTATTGGGTCTTTGTGCTACTTCGTATATGCTCCTCATAAATGAGGTAACAGTTGCTACAATCTTTGCAATTTTCTACTTCCTTCCACTCATAGTTATAACGATCTTTGTTAGTTATTGGATCCCAAAATACTGTCGGTCTATCAAATATCTCTTGACAGAAAACGAAGTCAGAGTGGAAAGAGGAGTATGGTGGAAGATGCGCCATGCCGTGCCTTTCTCTAGGATAATGAGCATCGACACGATCCAAGGGCCGCTATCGAGACATTTTGGGATTGGAACTTTGGACATTTACACTGCTGGTTATACCGGGCGGGCTGGCGGGGGTAGTGGACCAAGTGTCAGGAGGGCCGAGGCGTCTATAATGTTCGTGCCAAACTTCTTAGAGTTAAGGGAAGAAATATTGAACATCGTGAAGGGCAGGTCCCTTTTTGGTACTTCTGGGACTCTCTCTGAGGTCTTGGGTCAGCAAATTTTAGAAGAATTGAAAGAGATCCGAAAATTGTTGAGCTCAAGGCTTTCCTGATAAAACCGAAAAATACAGAGGACAAATTACAGACTTCTTTTGAGACATAATGGTGTCCATTTAGATTTATAAGACGGTCAGCAGATGCCCTTTCAATTTCGGGTAATAAACATAATCTAACCTAAATCAAATAGACCTAAACCTTCAAATTTCTCCCTGACTTCCATAATCAACAAAACTCAATTTAAGATAAGATTTTCAAATTTTACTTTTACACGAGAGAGCACTCGCAAACACTATGGGGAGAAAGTAACTTACCTTAGCCCTTGAAGTATCCACGTAAACTTTTGGCAACCCGGATGCGTATGCCCCAAAACTATCGATATTTGCAACCAGAACCAGTGAACGGAATATTATGTTCCCAATTATTCCATCAGGCGCCAATAGAATGGACGCACCCGATTTTATCGCCCTCTCAATCTCTATACCGAAGTTCTCTACTTCCAATCCCATCTCCCTTATTCTTTGCGTTAACGAGATGGAAAATGAAAGAATTTTATCCACTTTGGGGCTACGACCAACATCCTCTAGCCTCCCCCCAGATATTACACCAACTCTGTAATCCATGCCCAAAAGTTCTGCAATCTCTTTTCCCTTAGCAGCAAAAGTCAATAGATCTTCAATGGTGTCGCCCTCATCTATTCCAACTGGCGCAAGCATAACAGGCCTTCCTTGTATCTCCATCAATGTTATGCGGTAAAGGTTATTACAATTGAATGCTGACCGAAGGCCAGAAAGCATGGTGTTTGCACTCAAATTTCCCCTTACAGCGGCATCAACAACCCCTTCCTTTAGCATATTCACCATGAAGCGCTCGGGGCACTCTGAAATTAATAGTGGGACCTCTTCAGCGATCTCTGGCGGGCGCGAGTCGCACACCGAAACTAATATTGGATCCGCATAACCTTCTCTCTTAGCAAAAAGGGCTGAATTCATCACTCTCTCCGATGAAGAGATTTCAGGGTTCAAACCTATCGCAACTTTAGCACTATTTGCCAGAGCTAAAGAGTATATGCTGGGACGAATTCTATTTTCAACCATCCCTTGCTCTCTCCGCAAGAACTCTCTTCGCGAAATTTATCAGCCCGCCGTTGTCAATGAGCTCTGACCCTATAGGCAACGTCTTAAGGCGCTTAACGATCTCTGCCAATTCTTCCTCTGTAACTTGCATTCCACATGCTGCTAATTTCTCCCTAACACTCTCTGTTCCTGAATGTCGTCCAAAGACCAATTTACGCTCCTGTCCGACGAGCTGTGGATCGTAGGCTTCGTATGTAAATGGGTGTTTCATGACGGCAGCAACGTGTATTCCTGACTCGTGCCTGAAAGCGTTCGCCCCAACAACCGCCTTGTTCACAGGGATCGGAACTCCCGAGAACCTGGAGACCATAAGTGAGAGCTCACGCAGGAGCTCTGTCCTGAGCTCTAAATCCACACCATAAAGCGCATAAAGTGCCATTACTACCTCCTCTAAAGCGGCATTACCGCATCTCTCCCCGATACCGTTCACAGAGACTGAAATAGCGTCAACACCTGCCTCGTAGGCTGCTAGAGAATTTGCGACCGCGAGACCAAAATCGTCGTGGCAATGAACAGAGAGCTCTAAATCAAATAATTTTCTGATCGATTGCACAAGGTATGCCATTCCCTTGGGTCTGATGCACCCTGTTGTATCTGCTATCCCTAACCTGTCGGCCCCTCTATCTTTGGCTGCCGTATAAAGAGCTGTCAATGAGTTTAATGAGGTTCTGGTGGCATCCTCTGCTGACAATTGTACAAAGAGCCCATGATCCTTGGCATACTCCACCGATGCACCTGCCTGACTAATTGCCGTAGACAAGTCCATCTTTAACTTATACTTTAAATGGAGTTCTGAAACCGCCAAAAATATTATAACGCCATCCACGTCTGCCCTCAAGGCAGCATCAATGTCTTTCTGCTTCGAGCGGCAAAGGCAAAGTATGTCTGCATTTAGCCTCTCTGATGAAACAGCACGAACTGCATCCTCATCATATGGGGATATCACAGGGAAGCCTGCCTCTATAGCATGCACCCCGACCTCATCCAACTTCCTGGCGATCTCAACTTTTTGTTCTTTAGTAAATTTAACACCAGGAGTCTGTTCCCCATCTCTCAGTGTTGTGTCGTATATCTTTACCTTCCTATTCTCCTGATGTATAAAATTGTAGGGACTTGTAAAGTACCTCAAGGTAGACACTTTCACAAATGTTCTTCTAAAGAGTTGATACAACAGTAGAATTAATATTTATCTCAGAAAAGTTTGTGTCCACAATATTTATCCACACGGTCTAATAAATTGAAGACAAGTGTCGGGGGGCTTTATTTGCAAATTTTGGTTACGGGAGGTGCGGGGTTCATAGGGACCAAACTTGTAGAAGAGCTCATAAAGAGAGGGGCTCTTGTTAAGATCTTTGATGATCTATCTTCTGGTAGGATGTCAAACATATCCCATTTGATAAAGACAGGGGCAGTAGAGTTTATTAAAGGAGATGTTCGGGATTTTCCAGCAGTAAGAGAGGCGGTAAGCGGTTGTGATATAGTATATCATCTGGCAGCACAATCTCTGGTCCCCTTCTCTATGGAAAGACCCGACGTAGACATGGAAATTAACATAAAAGGCACACTCAATGTACTGATGGCTGCAAAAGAGTTCGGTAGTAAAGTCGTCTTTACATCTTCATCTACCGTTTATGGAAATGTCGCCAGAACCCCGACCCCTGAGGACGAAGTTTTAATTCCCTATTCTTTTTATGGACTGTCAAAGATGGCGGCTGAACACTACTGCAGGATTTTCAGCGAACAATTTAATGTTCCAACGGTAATTCTTCGACTCTTTAATGTATACGGTCCAAGGAACACAAAGGGTCTGATGATTGATCTTTATCGGAAACTATTGAGAGATCAAAAGAGACTCGAATTACTGGGAACTGGCAACCAGCGCAAGGATTACTTGTACATTGACGATGCGGTAGAAGCCCTGCTTCTTGCGCCAGAAAAATCGGCATGCGCGGGCGACACTTACAACATTGGTTCTGGAGAGTCTTACACAGTGTTCCAAATAGCAGAATTCATGCTAGAACTCTTAGGTTTGGAAGGCGTTGAAATCTTCGCAAGAGGTGGCAAGGCTTGGTTGGGCGATGTGGAATTAACCAGACCTGACGTATCGAAAGCTGAAAGAGAGCTTGGCTGGAAAGCAAAAACCGGCATTAAAGAAGGACTCGCTAGGACAATTGTGTGGTTCGAAGAAAAATTAGGGAGGATTCCGAGTGCAAAACTCTTCACTAGAAGGCTGATTTGAGGATAACGCTTTCTCATACGTTTGTTAATGGGAATATGGTGCCAAAATATCCATCCATGCGCCCGCTTATGTTCTATTATAAATATTAAAATTTATTCAAAATTTAAAAAATTTAAAAATAAATATTATATATACAAATAATGAAATGCGAAAATACTGGATCTATTTTTTATATTTATATTTGAGAAGCAAAAATATGCCCAGGATCATTGTTGCCAACCAGAACATTAGATCTAGGGAAAGCATCAAAGGTTGCACCATCCAGATGTTAACTGGGCCATGAATAGTAACTAATGTATTTACCCCCCAAACAAAAGGTAAACCGTAATTCACATGCACATAATCCGGCCAATCAACTTTTATGCCCATACTCAACGCCAAAATTAGGACAAATGCCCAAAAAACTGAAAATATTATTGCTAAATTCTCTTTAGACATAAACGAAAAAAAGGGATGAACCCATTTAAATTCGTCGGCGGAAAGTCCCTCTGCAAAAGCTTGGGGATGAAAGCCTAAGGATATTTTATGCTTACATATCGCAAATTATAATGAGCTATGAGCGTAAAGTACTCAACTGTGAGAGTTTCAGCGGCGACGAAGAAGAGGCTTGAAGATCTGAAGATAAGTAACATGGTCAGAAACCACAATTTATCCCAAAAAATACTTGATGCCTCCTGGGGGAAGTTCTTCCAGATGCTCGAGTACAAGGCTGAGAGGGCTGGTACTCGAGTGTTGAGGGTGAACCCGAGGGGCACATCAGAAGGGCTGAGCTTTGAAGACCCATTCAGGGACTATATCTCGGCAAATAGAATAAAGATGAGGGAAAGGGAAAGCCCTGATCCGCCTGCTGAGAAGAGGCCTCTACGGGGACTCATCCATGTCCCCGCAAGCCTCATCGTTGAAGCAGGAAGCCCCTTGCGATAGCGAGGGGTAGTTCACGTTTTCCTGCTCTCTTAAAAATAAAAAATAAAATTAAAAGAGTGGCCATCTTGTCATTATTTATTTTTATTTTTGAAAGACATTCCCCTGAAAGCCTCTTGAGCGCTTCTGTACGATTCGTGCGATCCTATATCATACCAATATCCTTTAAATTTAAACCCATATACTGCCTCTTTTTTCGTAAGCCACTCTATAAATTTTCCAATTGGATCTGGGGGATTTCCTTCGGCGAGGTATTCGTGGATTCTAGAAATGCTACTCCAGGGCAGTACATATATGCCCGTGGAGACTAGTAGGCTTTTTGGCTCACTTGGCTTCTCTTCAAAGTTAATTATGCATGCCTTCTCATCTAGTTCCACGCACGCATATTGTTTTGCAAGCTCGCGATCACTTATCTCGTAGAGGGCTATTGTAGGCGCCTTAACTTTATGATAAAAATAGACCATTTCTTTAAGATCTACAGAGAACAAATTGTCTCCTGCCACAATTAGGTAATCGTCTGGGCGCTCTCTTACGATGGACCATACCGCATTTATCGGTCCAAGTTTCTCCTCTTCTCTTGTTGAGGCCTCTGGAACCACTGTTATATTGGCATGCCCTCTTTCTTTTGCCCACTCAATAAAATTTGACTCAAATCGCCTATTTGTCGAAATTATTATCTCGCTTATCTCATTCACAAGTGTTATCCTTGAGATTACAAAATCAAGTATGCACCCATCACCCAAAGGTAAGAGAGGCTTGGGGCGATCTAAAGTGAGAGGCCAAAGGCGCTTCGCGTAACCTCCTGCCAACACAATTGCTCGCACTATTCCCACCCATTGATGTTTTTTCATACTCATACGAATTAGCTCTTCGTACATTTATAAAATTTGGAATTTTTAGTAAAAGCTGCCTCCCCCCGATCTTTCCTATATTGGGGCTGGCTCCAGCATGATAACTATTCGTCAGATCGCCTAATGCATGGATGTGCGGTGATTTCAGGTTAAGCTATTATAGTTCAACTGCAAGCTCTTGACTCTTCATGGAGCTTCCGATTTTTTTATAAAGGGGTCGCCCAGAAAACCCCCAACTTTAGTTGGGGGATGAATGGGCTTTAAACATCCTTTTCAGGTAGATATTTGTGGTGGCTGGTGTGCTCGCTGCCTTCAGGTACAGGATCTGCCCCAAACCAGGACAGGAGAGGCTGTTGAAGAGCCACCTGTCTGCCCTGTGCCGGCTCTACAACGAACTGAGGGATCTGAGGATTAACACATGGAGGGAGAAGCACGCCAGCCTCTCGGAGAACGACTTGAGACGGATTGCATTGGACAAGCGCAGAAATGACGAAAGGCTCAAAGAGATACACAGCTAGGTCGTCCAGAGCGTTGCCACGAGGGTTTATGCCGCATTCAAAAACTACCTCGAGGGAAGGGCGAGGTTCCCCAAGCACAAGAAAGAGAGGAGGTACAGGTCCTTTACTTACCCTCAGTCTGGTTTCAGGATAATCGGCAGAGTTGAGAATAAGAACAGAACGGAGCTTGAGGGCAAAATATACCTGTCAAAGGTAGGCCACGTCAGGATATTCATGCACAAGCCATTGGAGGGAAGGATAAAGAACCTGACGGTTAAGTACTATGCCGGGGAGTGGTACGCCGCATTCATATGTGATGTTCCGGACCAAGCGAAGAAACCCGTTGAGAGCATCCCCGAGGACCGCATTAAGGGAGGGGCCTCGGTCTTGAGCGGTTCCTCACGCTCTCAGAGGGCTCCCCCAACTACCCGAGGTTCCTAAGGAGGTCGGAGGAGAGGATAAAGGTGCTCCAGAGGGCTCTCTCGAGGGTTTTTGAAGGATCAAGGAACTTCAGGAGGCTTTCGTTCAGGATAGCCAGGCTCCACCTTCGTGTATTTAACCAGAGGGAGGACTACCAGAACCAGGTCATAGCAGCGCTCTTTAAAGAAAATGATGTTATAATCCTGGAGAAACTGCGCGCCTCGAACATACTCAAGAACCACCGCCTGGCAAAGAGCATTCATGATTCAGCATTCGGAAAGTTCGTTAACAAAGCAAGGTTCAAGACGGATATGCTGAGGAAGTGGTTCGTTCCCGTGGATCCTTGGGGTACGACCCAGTTCTGCCACAGTTGCCTCGAATGGGTCCCGAAGGATCTCTCGGAGAGGCAGCACAGGTGCCCGAACTGCGGCGTCGACCTCCCCAAGGACGAGAACTCCGCCTTACTAATAAAGAGGCTCGGCCTAACCTGGCCGGGCTATGCCCCCGGACGGGGGGTGAAAACGCCCATGGAGCATGAGCCTCTGCCGTCCTTAAGGGGATTGGCAAGCCTGTGTGATGAAGCGGGAAGCTCCTGGCTTTAGCCGGTGGGGAGGACGTCACATTCCAAATTTGGGGCAAAACCTAAAAATGACCCATTTCTGAAAACCATTAAGATTCGGCTCAAATGATAAATAATTAATATGTCATTGTGTCTGTAATAACTCAAAAGAGGATCTTGGAATGGCGAGTGCCGAAACACTCTTAAACATTTTTGCAATCGCACTTTCTCCTGTACTGGAAAGCAGAGTTTCGATACCTTATGGCATATCCAGTGGGGCTGACCTACCTCTTGTAATCCTTGTTTCTTTTTCAGGAAACATGTTGCCGGTTCCATTTTTACTATTGACTATGCAGAGTATAGAGCGATGGATAAACACGAGAGATGACCGTAGTTACCTTAAGCGACTCTTTGTGCGTTACATAGATAACCTCAGAGAAAGGGGCGGTCCAGCAATTAAAAAGCACGGTTTCATTGGCTTAACAATTTTTGTAGCATTACCAATACCTGGAACTGGCGCTTGGACTGGAAGCGTTTTGGCATACCTGTTTGGCATAGAACTGAAGAGGTCAACTCTTGCTATATTAATCGGCGTGCTAATCTCGATCTTTATAGTAACAGTTGCCGCAATTGGCTTCTCTTACATTCTTTGAACAGTTATTAAATTTTCTCTCAAAGCGTGAAAATCAATATCAAACAAGGAAATATCAATGTTAAAACAATTTAAGAAATTGCGTCTATTGTTTCAACCCATAACTGCATCTTGTCAAGCTGAATTGACATGAATTTTTTGAAAACCTCATTATTCATACTATTTATTTCAGTCCTTAAGGCTTCTACCAAGGAAAGATAACAATCCGCATAACTACTGCCTGAAAGATCACAACTATCAACCGCTTTCCACAGCCACTCATTTATAATCATGCCCTCTAATTCTTTCTTAAGATCATTGAATGTGCTCCTTGGTCTCTTTTCATGTATCCCTGCCGGCTTGCCAAGACACACAAGATCTCCCAAATGATCTGCTATCCGCTTAAGAAACAGCCCCGACCATATGTCATCAAACCGGTCAATCCCCATGACATTCATGTACAGCTGGTAGAAGGCTGGTACGATTTTTGCAACAAATGATGTATTCATGCTGCACACTGCGAAGTAAGTACCTTTGCCTACTATCACTTTCTCTTTTTTTATGCTCTCTCCGATAACCTTACACCTCCCTTCTAGCCCGCCATTATATAGGATAGTGAGCGCATCAAAATCAGGGTTGCCTAACCAATGTCCCATATTGAGGACACAACGCCCTCCTTGCCTGTGCCACCTATAATCTTCAACCCTTGCCTCAACGGCATAGGGGTGCCCCCTAGGGAAATACCTGCCATCAGAATTAAGAACTAGCAGATCCAACGTATTATACCACTTCGATTTGGAGTAAACGGTCTCCCCCGAATTCTCATACAAATTCGATTGGTGCCCCTGAATAAGCCCTTTTATGAGGACATCGTCGTCCAACTCGATTATAAAATCTGCACCTTCTTCTAGAGCGACAAGAAACCCAAAACTCGTCTCTGCATGTGCCTTTTCAGGAATTATTGACGCATACTTTTCATAAAATTGACCGAACCTTTCCCTGAACCAATTCCTTCGCTCGGCTGGACCATAATAACTCCTTTCTACTCCTCTCAGGATCTTGTCGTTCTTTTCACGGACCAAAGAATCCCCCTCATCGACGACTATCACCTTTGTCGAAGTTTTCACGAGCTCTTCAATCTCGTCTACTAAGTTTATTAGAGGGTTAATGCTCGCCACGACCAGATAAGGCTTCATAGACCTCTCACCCGCCACCATTTACAGTTTCTTCCTAAGATACCACAGTCTAAATATAAACAATATGAAATAAAATAAATATGGCACAGCTTTACCTCGCTTACCGCGCCGTCCTTTAGTCTCTCTTTATGAAGTTTACGAAGACGTCCCTCACATTCTTTAAATCTTTAAGATGTACATACTCGTCCACACCATGAAAGTTTGTATCCTCCGCAATTGTGCCATAGCTCACAACCGGTATGCCCCTATTCGCCAGAAATCTACCATCATCCCCTCCCAACGAAGCGGCGAGTGGTAACGGCGAACCAAACACGATCTTCGTCGACTCTACAAAAGACTTAACGAATCTGTTTGTGGGAGAAGTCAAATATCCTCTGTCTGTGCCTCTAAAAGAAATTGTCGCAAAACCCTTTATGACATTTCTAACACTCTCAAAGAATTCGAGCATTTCTTTCTTAGCTACCTCTGGATCTTCTTCAGGTAGTAGGCGCATATCGAAACGCGTCCACGCCTCTGAAGGTATAACATTTTCTTTTATACCCCCGCCAAGCATGGTAAAAGAGAGCCGCCCCCAAACCTTCTCCTTCGGGGATCCCGGAGGCGCGTCTGCTGAAGAGAGTTTTCCTTCGCGTAACTTGATGAATTTTTCGAATTCATTTATCAACTTAGAGAGTTCGTGAACTGGATTGATTGCTCTGTGGGGGTACCCTGCATGCCCTTGCTTGCCAACGACTTTAATCTCCCCCTGCACTATTCCGCTGGCGCCTATTGATACAATATTTGGCATCGAGTCAACAATTATTCCAAAATCAAATTTAAGTCCAATACTTTGCATAAGATAACCTATTCCCCACTCTCCTCCAACTTCCTCCTCCGGCGACGCAAGAACTTTTACGTTAAATCGCGCATTGTCTCTCACAATGTTCACGGCGCCCAAAGAAGCAGCTATGGCACTCTTATCGTCTGCGGCGCCCCTTCCATAGGCTTTTCCATCATCCAAAGTAAGTCTAAAAGGCGGCTTGGTCCACCCCTCACCGGGAGGTACGACGTCATAATGGGTGACCAGTCCTATAGTTGTGTCCGATCCAACATCTAAGGTGCCAACAACGCTGGGGCGCTTTATCCCGTCAGCCAAATTTGGGTCAAAGACCTCGACTTTCAGTCCTAACTCCTTCATTTTTTCTCTTATTAGAGAAGCACAATCGGAGTATCCCACTTTTTTCATCACATCGGTGTCTATCTCTACCAAGTCTCTAAGCAAAAAGATCTCATAATCTATTCCCTTCATAAGAAAGACCATTAGAAGGTTGAGCATTAGGGAATTTAAGGTTTAGCGATCTTCTTATCAAGGCTGAGCAATCGAGGGCAAAATCAAGGTATAAACAGAACAAACATCCATGTTGGAAGAGCAAATATTGCCCATACGATTTTCGACCAAGCAAAGACTTTAGAACCGTCAAGTGGGGGGAATGGCAAGAGATTGAACGCTGCGAGCCACAGGTTAATTCTAAGTCCAGCGTATGAGATCTCTGCAACAATCCCGCCCGCACTCATCATGAAAAGGAAGAATATCGCTAGTAGGATGTTCATAGAAGGTCCAGAGAGGGAGATCTTCCCATATACTCCCCTTATGCCCTTCTCGTCTATGTGTGAAGATAAAACCATAGGTTCTATATAGACTGCCCCAAGTGCCGCAAAAACAAACCTCCCCCTCGAGACTATTGAGATAAAAACTGCCAAGATTAAACCCCATAACCATACTCGATAATAGGCGTAGCACCCATTGCGCCTTGCGGTGGTTCTATGCGCAAGTTCATGGAGCAAGAACCCCATTCCGGCTGTAAGGGCAGATACTATGAAGGTGGCAGGAAACAGAGAAGGGTCATAAAATATAGACGATACAGAGAAACAGAAACTTATCACAACCCATGAGAGGACTACCCCATTTATCTCCTTCAAAAGAAATGCACCTAATCAAAAAGCACAAAGGTATTTAATAAAACTTGCAATAGTGGCTTGGCATCATTAACTCATGACTCGGCAACCTCTTCGATCGATAAATGAAAAGTTTACATCTTGAGATTTTGTAACTTTAAATTGTAAACTTAATCGAACTCTTTAACTAACTTTGCTATTTACTTACAATTTATTTTATTAATGAGCGTGAGGTTTTCTCAGTCCTTCAAGGGTTTGGCAGCTCACCAATTTAGTTTTACTATAAACCTATCCGCCTCCTCCACAAGTTCCTTCAAATTCCTGTAGGCAATTTTAGAGAGGATCTCCTCCTTAGTCATCCAGACGTATCCATCATGCTCAGCGGAGATCTTTACTTGGTCGCTCTCAGTTTCTCCAAGGAAATATACCACCTTTTTCTTTATTGTCATCCCTTTCCATCTGTAAAAATATTCAATAGTTTTTTTGAAAAATGGAATGACCTTAATTTTTATCAAGCCTGTCTCTTCCCCCAGCTCCCTTAATGCGGTTGTCAATTCATCTTCGCCAGGCTGCTGCAGTCCTTTTGGGATGTCGTATTTTCCCTTCTTTTTTAGGAATAGGTACCTGATTTTTCCGTCTCTGAAGAATACCAGAAAACCCGCAGATTTCTCAGTTTTATAGCCCAACCGCACCACCAAAATGCCCCAAACTTCAAAACAATTTAAATACAATGGTTAATATTTATTATATTTTAATACAATTGACAGAATTTTTGTGCAGAACGAATGTTCGCTGGCACGCAATCCTACATTTTAATTTTATCATGTGCTTTATCCATTAAATTTCTATCCTAATCAGTTTGTGGGAAGATAGCTGACAACTAGAAAATCTTTAAGCTTATTAAAGCAGAGCAAACAAGAATGTTGCATATTTCCATGGAAAAGTGGCTAATATGCCAACAAAGAATTATACCATCGACCTAGCAGATATAACTAAAGATGATTTTGGGAAAGTTGGACGTAAAGCAGCCAATTTAGGGGAGCTGTTGCGCCAAGGGTTTCCGGTTCCCGTTGGCTTTGTGGTAAATACTGATGCCTATTTGCTCTTTTTAAAAGAAAACAACCTTGAAAAAGCAATATCTAAGGCAATGCTCGACCTATCAGCAGATCCAAATTCCTTAGAGGAGCTTTCCAAGAGAATCCAAAAACTAGTTGAAAATGCCCGCCTTCCAGACGAAGTCGCCGATGAGATAAAAACCCGTTACAGGGACCTTCCCGACACGAGCGTCGCGGTTAGATCCTCTGCAACATCTGAAGATCTTCCAAACGAGTCTTTTGCGGGGCAAATGGAGACCTTTCTAAATGTTAAAGGGGAGCGCAACTTACTTGAACAAATTAAAAGATGTTACGCCTCCCTATGGACATCAAGGGCGATCGCATACAGAAGCAAGAGCAGAATCCCTCACACCTCTCTAAAAATGGCAGTAGTCGTCCAAGTCATGGTGAGACCCAGGAGCGCGGGCGTCCTCTTCACGGCAGATCCTGTCTCCTCAAATAGAGACTGCCTGATAATAGAATCAAACTTTGGTTTAGGCGAATCGTTAGTCTCCGGTCGGGTAGTGCCTGACAGGTTCATAGTCTCCCGCAGCGGTCAACAGTTTAAGATAATAGCAAGGGAGATCGGAACAAAGAGTCATCTTGCAGATTTAGGCGAGTCGTTCGGAGTCAATTATTTGGAGCTGGATGATAAGAAGCAAATAATGCAATCCCTAAGAGATGAAGAGATCCTAAAACTTGCTGAGTTGGGGTGCGTAGTAGAAGAACTGTTCGGGTGCCCACAGGATATTGAATGGGCAGTAAAAGAAGACGGAAGCATCTTCCTCCTCCAAACAAGACCTGTAACATCATTAATGGGAGTCGCTCCAGAAGACGAGATTTTATGGAGCAGGGGCTATTCTGATGACTACTGGAACGACCCTGTAACGCCCTTGTTCTTTGGGCTTTTGGGGGATCAGCTAACCGAAATCGTCAATGTCGAGCTTAATAAGATCATGGGTTATTCCAACCAAAGCTCAAAGAAGATGGACCAGCTCCTTAGACTTCATCGCGCTCATGTATACTTCAATCTTGAAGTTCTCAGGAAGAAAGTAGAATATGAAATCCCGCCCTTTCTCCGCAACGAAGACATTCTTAACTACTTCCCTGATGGCGGCGGACCATACGGCAAGGAGAGTGTAAAGAACTTACCTTTCCGGCTTGGAAAAAGGGTTCTTGCCGAGCTGCGAGTGATGCTTTATGATCCGCAAGGGTCTATAACCAAGACCGCAAAAGCCTACAAAAAATGGACCAAAGAAAAATTTGAACCTTTCTTAGAAAAATTCGATGCTAGGATGGCAGAATTAGATGAGAAGAGAAGCCTTTTAGATTATCTGAACTTCGCAAAAGAGTTGGATCAGTTGATGGTGGAGCACTTCAGACTTGTGCGTTATGGCATACCCGTTCACAATATAGGGATGAATCTGCTGGCACAATACCTTCTCGCACGATTCCTGGGCAAAGATGTCGCCCTCAGCACATATCCTTTGCTCATCTCTGGGCTTAAACATAAAACCAGTGAAACCAACGATCGGATCAAAGAGCTCTCCCTAAAGGCCTGCGCCTCTAATAAGGTTAAGACAGTTATTTTGAATGTACCATCCGATCAGCTATTCGGGGTCCTCTCGTCCACAACCGACCCTGAGATTCAAGACTTCACCCAAGAGTTTAAAAAATTCATTAAAGAGTTCGGCGTTCGAGGCTTCACAAGAGAGCCGTACTATCCACGATGGGGCGAGGCCCCTCAGTACGTTTTCGACATCTTGAAATCACTCATTAGAGAGGAGAATACGGTTGCAAATGGCGCCGAAAATTTGATTGCGCGAGAAAAAGTGGAAAGGGAGGTCAAGCGAAAAATAAAATCTTTGCGGTTTGGCTGGTTCAAATGGAAGCTATTTTCAATTATTTTGGGCTTTGCAAGGGAATATATAATATTCCGTGAGGATCAGCGATTTAACCTTGATCATTGGATAACTATTAACCGTAAGATATACTTAAAGGTCGGGGAAATCCTGAAAGATCGGGGAATTTTGCGGGAAGCACAAGAAGTTTTCTTCCTCACCAAAGAGGAAATTCAAAAACTGGGAGTGGGAGAATTTAGCGCTGAGGAACTGAAAGATCTGCGCAAATCTATTGATGATAGAAAGATGGAATTCCTGAAGTACGAGAACACGACACCACCAAAATTCTTGCAGGGTTTAAGAGAATTTAACGACCCTCCGCGCGACCAAAAAAGAATATTGAAGGGAATCCCTGCTAGTCAAGGGCTTATAACCGCACCCATCAGGGTCCTCAGGAGCATAGATGAGATCCCTCAAGTCCGCGCTGGCGAGATCTTGGTTGCCCCACGTACAGACCCTGGATGGACTCCGGTATTCTGCAAGATAGGAGGTTTAATAACCGAGACTGGAGGTATCCTCTCACATGGCGCTGTAGTATCAAGAGAATACGGGATACCCGCAGTAACCAACATTCCCAACGCTTGCCAAATTTTCAAAACCGGTCAGGTAGTGACGATCGATGGAACAAATGGTATGGTAAGTATAGAGATAGATGCCAAAAATTAAAATTGGGAGGTAAGAGAATGGAGCCCTTAACCCACACTCCCAAAGCTCATAGGGAGTGGAACGAGTCGTACTATTTTGTCTTTTATGACAAAAAACAAAACATTGGCGGGATGACGCGTTTAGGCTTCAAACCAAACAAAGAGGAGGGAATGACCTTCCTATTCTTATTCTTACCAAACGGCACCGTGGCAGGATACCAAGCCTTAGAAAGGAAGAAAATTTATCCTGAAGGCATGACCTTGCGCGTGGGCTCTATGACACACGAGCCTCTTTCTGACGGCAGATGGAAATACTGCTTTCAAGACAAAATGGCAGTTGTAAAGAATCCAGAAGATTTGCCAAAGGCTGCTCAAGACTCCAATTTAATATTGAAGATTTCTCCCGTAAAGATGAATCTACTTTTCGCGCCAATTCACAAAGTATACGAGTACAGTGAACATATGACCGAAGAATCGCGTAAAGTAGGGGAGAGATCCGGGGACGCCCACTGGGAGCAGATTGCATTGGTGAATGGCGAGATCATTTTTGAAGAAGAGCGATACCAAATAAAAGAATGCATGGGTCAGAGGGATCACACACATGGTGTCCGAGAATGGACACATATTGATTATTGGCTCTACTATGTAATATGGTTCTCTAAGGACCTTGCAATCAACCCTGCCGCAATTATAACAAATGACGGCAAGAAATCGATCGGTGGCTTCATTTTCAAAAGTGGGGAAACCATCCCGATAATGGATATAAAAGTCTTGGATCAAAAATTCCGCGACGGTGTAATACCAATCAGTTCAAAGCTAGAGCTCATCGACGCCTCAGGAAATAGACACATGTTAGAGGCAAAGGCAGGTCCTGCCATTCCTTTGCCTTTTAAAGATGAAGCAGGGAGGATCTCGGTCCTGGCACAATCCTTTGGAAGTTTTAAGCTAAATGGGATAGAAGGAGGTTATGGGTCTTATGAAACTTTAACTTCGTCGGCGGGGAGTCCCCGTCCGACAAGGGGATGAAAGCCTAAGGATATTTTATGCTTATATATCGCAAATTATAATGAGCTATGAGCGAAGAGTACTCAACTGTGAGAGTTTCAGCGGCGACGAAGAAGAGGCTTGAAGATCTGAGCATAGCAAACATGGTAAGAAACCACAATTTAGCCCAGAAAATTCTCGATGCCTCATGGGGGAAGTTCCTCCAGATGCTCGAGTACAAGGCTGAGAGGGCTGGTACTCGAGTGTTTAGGGTGAACCCGAGGGGCACATCAGAAGGGCTGAGCTCTGAAGACCCA
>Ga0080004_1126232_pt1 | contig 35412 bp, 31 predicted proteins | sample WasSprMetagenome_FD_69207 | JGI IMG/M metagenome (GOLD analysis project Ga0080004, IMG submission 69207) | Sulfidic aquatic microbial communities from Washburn Spring, Yellowstone National Park, USA - WS (SPADES assembly) (version 2) | ecosystem: Environmental > Aquatic > Thermal springs > Hot...
CAAGGAGGAAGCGGCGCAAGGCCGGCGGGAGCTCATCGAGGTCGTCGCAAGCGAGGAAGACCCGACTCTTTGCGCGCGATACCGCCGAGAAAACCTGGCTCCCTAGCTCTTTAGCGCTGAGACGCGAAAGGGGTTGAGAGAGTGACCCCACGTCAAAGAGGCCCGCCTCGGAAAGCTGCTCCAAAAGGGAAATAAGGGCATCCCGCAGGGTGGAGCGGCCAAGGAAAAGGCGGGCGGAGGCTTCCGGGAGGCCATCCTGAGCCAAAAGCGAGAGCTGAAAAGTCTTTCCTATCCCCTCCTCGCCCAAAATGAGGACGTTTTGCCCTTTCCCCACGAGCTCCGCGATCTCCGGCCTAAGCTGGCTTGGGGCGCGTTTAACCCAATTGACGTCAACGAAGCGGTAGCGCTTTGGTAGCCTTTTCCTCCGTTCCCAGTCAATAATTCCGCGCTCGCGCAGGACGTTGAGGTACTTCCACACGGTGGTGCGGGAGAAGCCCGAAAGCTCACACAGTTCCGCTTGGGAGATGACGCACTCGCCGCCTTTGGCGCGGGCAAGGAGGATTTCCGCAAGGAGCTTTGCCGGAAGCGGCAGGGGCGCAGGCTTTTGCGGGAAATTTTCGGGCCTTGTAAGGCTCATGGTTTTTCCGAAAGGACTTGGATTCTGACGCTTAACCCTTGCCGCACTTGCTCTACTTCGACCGCGAGGACTTTCCCTGGGATGAGGGCCCGGATTTCGTTCTCCCTCCGGAGGCGCTGGATTTCCGCTAAAACCTCCGCCCGCAGGGCCTCGTCCTCCACCTCCGGAAGCCTTGCCTCAAGCCAGGCGATGCGGTCCCGAGCTTCGGCACTCGCGTAGCCGATGAGGTCACCCTCGCGGAGGTCCTGGCCGGGCTTAACGAGGATGCAGGAAAGGGAGTCCGTGGTGAAGGTGATCGTGCAGGTAGGAACTTGGGGCGTCCAAAATGCGCTGAGCTGGGGGAAGAAGCCCTGAGCGTTCCAAAGCCCTCCGGCCCTGAGGCTCAGGCCCTGGCTCTGGGCCTCCGCGTAGAGGGAGAGGCCCTCCGGAGTCAGTTCTGCCCGGAAAGTTGGCGTCCCCAAGAGGAGCACCAAAGCAAGGCCCAAAAGGGCCAGTACTCCCGCCATTCCTCACCTCTCACCCATCGCCTTAAAAGAGCCGAGGCTGAGTTGGTTTAGTTTCTTTCGAATTAGAGACGCGTTTTTTGGGGCAGAGCTTCAAAGCTTCTTCGGGGATGAGGTAGATTTTGCGGCCCGTGCCCACCTGAGTTGCGGGGAGGAGGCCCTTTCTCACCCAGCGGTGGACGGTGGCCCGGTGCACCCCGAGCTTTTGCGCAAGCTCCGGTATCGAATACATACGAACCCTTCACCTCCTTGGGCTTTGCCATTAATTATTGTAGCACGATGTCAAAAACAAGAAAATCCTGATTCCAAGAGTGCGACATATGTCGCCACTTTTGGCGGCGCTTAACCGCAGAACCCGAAAGATGCCAAATAAAAAGGGCGCCGGCCTTTTTCACCGGCGCCCCGGATCCCTGGGACAGCGAGCTAACGGAGGCCCAGTTCGTCCAAACGGCGGAGGAGGGTAGCCCGGGAGACGCCCAAGGTTCTGGCCATCATCCGGTGGGACATGCCTTTCCTTTTCATTTCCGTGAGGATCTTGGGATCGAGGAGCTTACGGGGCCGGTGGCAGATTTTTCCCTGCTTTTCCGCGAGCTCCCTTCCGGCCCGGGTCCGCTCCAAAAGGAGGGTCCTTTCGTATTCGGCAATGGCGGCAAGGAGGTTGAAGAGGAGCTTCCCTTCGGGGGTAGTGGTGTCGATGGCGTTCTGCACGAAGATCAGGGCTTTGCCAGCTTTTTGGAACTCGTCGGCAATGTTCGCTAGGTCCTTTACGGATCTTCCCACGCGATCGAGGCGGTAGGCGATGAGGCCATCGGCTTTGCCGTTTAGGACCTTTTCCTTGACTTTGTCGAACACTGGGCGAGTTTTGATGGCCGAACGGACCTCTTCCTCGATCTCCAAAAGCTCGTGGCCATGGATAGCGCAGTACTGCTCGATTGCCTGCCTTTGGACCTCTAGCCCATAACCCTGGGTTTGCGAGACCGAAGAGACGCGTACGTAACCGATGAGCTTCATGCCAAGTAGCTTATTGGACCAGGAAAGCTTTGGGCAAGTCCGGATGTCCAAGGGCTCGCTGCGCGGCCTCCGATAAAGTAAGATGCTAAGCGAATGTTGGAAGGTAAAGCGAAAGGAGGAAAGGTAAAAATGCGGGATGAACGTTCTCCGGAGACGGCCAAGGTGAGCAAGAAGTACCAGATTGTGATTCCCAAGGGGGTGCGCCGGCTTTTGGGGATCCGGCCTGGCGATAGGTTTCTCATCTCCGTGGAAGGGGACAAAGTGGTGATGCGGTTACGTCCGCGCAGCTACGCCCAAAAGCTCCGTGGGCTCCACAAGGAGGTTTGGCAGGGCGTGGAGGCTCTGGAGTACGTAGAGAAAGAGAGGGAAACATGGGAGAAAAAGGAGTAGACGCGTTTCTTTCGCGCCACAAGAAGGTTGGGCTTGACACGATGGTTTTCATTTACCACTTGGAGGACCATCCCCGTTACGTTCCCCTTACGCAGAGGATATTTGAGGCCCTTGAGGCCGGGGAAAACCGCGGGGTCACTTCCGTGATTGCCCTCTTGGAGCTATTGGTGCGGCCAAAGGTGGAGGGTAGGGAAGAGGTAGCCCGGGAATATTTGCATCTTCTTACGACGTATCCAAACCTCGCGATCTTGGCGATTGATGTGGGGGTTGCGGAAATTGCGGCGGAACTGCGGGCCAAGTACGGGGTGCGCACGCCCGACGCCCTGCAGCTGGCGGCGGCCGTGCAGGCGGGAGCGACGGGGTTCATCACCAATGATCGGCGGTTGGAGGCCGTAAAAGAGCTGGAGATCGGCGTTTTGGACGACTTCCTCGGATAGGTTTGGGACAGCGGGGCTTGAAGTTTTAGTGGCTTATTAGACCATGGTCCAAAAGTCATTGACTTCGTTAACCAAAGGGGGTTGGGCGGCCGAGGGAAAGGAAAGGCCGGGGAGAACACCACCGCTTTCGATTGGCCCCGTTTTGCGGTCCCAGCCGGGCTTGAGATGGTCCTAAAAGTGTTCACTTTTTAGACCGACTGAAACTCGCGGGGTGAAAGGAATCTTAGGTGTGAGCCACTTGCTCTGAGAAAGGCTCGGGGATCAAGGCGCTCAGAACCTCGTAATCCACAGGGACGTCCGATTGGGATTCCCACCAGGAAAGGTAGCGCCTCTGAAGCTCCATCCTTTCCTCTTTATTGATGCGGAATGTGCCCAGGACGTGGTAGAAATCCTCGGGAAGGATGGCGTCACGGTTGCTTGCGAAAGCCCTGGCCTTGGCCCTGCGCACAAGCTCCTCCAATTCCGCTCCGGACATGCCCTCCGTTTCGTGCACAAGATCGAGGAGGAGGGCTTCGAGTTCCTGGGGGCTGAGGCGGAGAGCCGGGGGTTTGGTGGCGGGGCCCTTTAGGCCGAGGTGGATTTCCAAAATTTGGCGCCTTCCCTCCGGATCGGGGTAGTGCCTCAAGAAGTGCGTTCATGAGGTAGCATAGCCGGCTTCCCAGAATTGGTTTTCAAGCAACTTGGCGAGGCATGGGGGGCGCAGGCTCCGAGGATTTGCGGAAATCCAAATAGGAAACCGCCATGTTGTCCTTACACAACAAACTCGGCACTATGAGTAGTTTAAACCAGAGCTTTGAGTAACCAGCTTGAATCAGGGTTTCCTATTTGATTTCAATAATAAGAAGATCCCAGTATTCCAAACGCGGAATAGTAAATTCCATGCTCCCAGTGCCTTCCTCAAAATACAACGGTACCGCACGGCCGTAGTTGAAATCTGGGGAGGCTAAATAAATTCCGAGTATCTGTTCTGTTTTGGGAACAAAAAGCTTGGCTCGAACATCCTTAAGGACGCGGGGCGCCTTTTTTTCTTCCCGCCAAAAGCAATCAACACCTAACAGGTTAATCAGGTTGACTATAAGCAAATTTCCCTTCTTTTTTACTATCGTCCAAATGGTATCGGGTTCAGGTCTATCAGGAGTACGAATATTGTCAAGAATGAGTACAACTTTATCTGTGTCTTCAACTGAGTCATGTAAGATGTTTCCATATCGCACAAGGAAGTCGTAATAACCACGCATGATCTTTGTGAGTCGGGGCCCCATTAGCTGATACTTAGGAAAGTATGGACCGGAAAGCATGCCATTGAGTTCACCTATCTCGATATGGAAACCTCCGTTGGCGAAGATAACAGCGTCAGCCAATCGGACAGACGCTTCCCAAGTGGGAGGAATATAAGCAGCCAAAACAACTTTTTTCCCACCACTTAACCGCCTTCCTTGGTCGATGATCGTAGCAAGGTCTTGGTATGTAACGTGGGGTGGCCATACCTCTACATAGACAATGTCCTGATTGGCAGGGGCTACTGCCTGAATCGGCCAGTTGTTAACGGCGTTAAACACAACCTTTGCACTCGATTTTTTCTTGCATAGCACCTCTTTTGTTTCATTGATAAACGAGGCAAATACTGGAGCTAGATTTACAAGCTTTCCTTCGTGATCAAAAGCAAATCGGGGCTCGCCATATTGATCAATATGAATTCCATCGAAAGCGAGAGCTTCTAAAACGGCTTGAAACTGATTCAGCAAGTGCTCACGCCAGCCAGTTCCAGTTTCGGGATTCATGATGTAGAGAAAATCTCCATAGGTTTCTAAATCTAGGGTCCAAGGTTCTCCATCAGGCCGATAAAGAGCCCAATCCTTATGCTGAAGATAGAATTCTTTGGAAGCCCCGTAAATCGCAGTATATGCCATGGCCGCCATGTTGTATTCGTGAGCAAGCGCAATTTTATTTTGGATAGTCCTTAGCGATAATAAGCGACCAAGCGGATCCTGAAATTCGTCATACGGAGGAAGAAGCGTATCATGTCGGTACAGCCAATCATAGAATTGAACAGCATTAATGTGGAACTTGTTCATGGCAAGGAGTTTGTCTGCGCTGTCCACTTCATTAGGTGCAAAGTCACATAAAAAGCCGTAGCGAGGGGACAAGGTCCAGTCTTTCGCCACGTCAAAAGCGGTTGAAGTCTCGGCTAAGATCTGTCCTTGGGCATTAAAGAGACGGATGTCCACTCCGTAACCTTTGAAGTATTCCTCCACGGGGGGTAACCATTCTACCGAAAGTTGCTGGTGAGTTTTTGCTGGGAGTAATACATCTTTCCAGAGCGTGGCTACTGGTGTGAGCACTTGCAAAATTTGGATCTCAATTTTTGCAGAAATATTTTGAGCAAAACCATTATGGACTGAGATGATAAGGTTCACAACCTGTCCAGGCCTATACTGAGCTTTGTCAGGGTACGCTTCTACAACTATCTGATCACTAATTCCTCCTATTAGTGTGGCCTGCGGCTCATAAGCAAGGAAAGGCTCGCCATCCCGGCTCTGCATAAGTTCACCTCCTTTTTCACCAGTTGTTTGTTTGAATGCACTCAGAGGCAGTACTGTCGAGTCAAACCAGCATAGTAGTGCCAGCAAAGACAAACCCAACAGTACCCCCTTCACTTAAATGCTCCTGCTGTTAACCCCTTGATGAAATACTTCTGCAAAGCGATATATGTGATGAGAACGGGGGTAAACGCGATAAGCGACGCAGCGAAGATCAACCCCCATTGGGTTCGGTGTGCAGTGTAAAAAGTGGCAATAGCTACAGGTAAGGTCCGTTTGGAGACCTCATCAATGGCTACGGTTGCCCAGATATACTCATCCCAACAGAACAGAAATGTGAAGATGGAAACTGTAGCAAGGGCTGGTTTTGAAAGCGGCAAAACGATGCGGAAGAAAATGGTGAAATACCATCCTCCGTCAATAAGGACGCTTTCCTCCAAATCCCTAGGCAGCTGCTCAAAAAAACCGCGCAGCAGGAATGTGTTAAGAGATAGATTGTTTGTCACATACATAAGTATTAAGCCCCACAAACTATTCCTTAGTCCTAGAGTTTTTGCGAGAAGGAACTGTGGAATGAGCAAAGTCATTCCTGGAATCATTAGTGCAACAAGCAAAACATAAAAGAAGAACTCCTTCCCCTTAAAATCAAAGCGCGCGAAAGCGTAAGCCAGCATAGCCGACAAGAGGGCAGAGAGGAGCGTGGCTGTAATTGCCACTATCAAACTGTTTCTAAAGTAAAGTCCAAAATTTTGTGTCGACCATGCTTCTACGAAATTGGACAACGTTGGCTCTTTAGGGATCAAGCGTGGCGGGTACTCAAAAGTGTAGACTGGCCCTTTCAAAGATGTAGAAAGCATGTATACAAAAGGCGTAGCCATAATTACTACTCCCAAAAACAGGAGCACATATTTCAGAGCCGTCCATACCATAGGCTTCATCGGGCCTCCATCAGTAATACATTTCTGTAGGTTTGCGCAAAAACTTTAACTGTAGCAATGTAATGACAAAGATAAGAGTGGCCAGTAAGTAAGAAAGGGAAGCTGCATATCCAAAGTCTAAAAAGCTAAAAGCATTTTTATACATGTAGCTCAAAATAACCTCTGTCTGGTTTAATGGCCCTCCGCCTGTGATGAGTTGTACTGAAATGAAAACATTGAATCCTCCAATAACCAGCATGACCAGGACAAAAACCATGGTGGGTCGCAGTAAAGGTAAGGTAATCCGCCAAAACTCATGCCAGGCATTGGCTCCGTCAATTCTTGCTGCCTCATAAAGTTCATTCGGAATAGTTTGCAAAGCGGCTAAGAAGATAACCATGGACCACCCGATGCCTTTCCAAATACCTAGCAGCATAATCACTGTTAGCGCTGTACCGGGCTTAGTAAACCAGGGGATAGGGGGCATCAGATGTAAAAGATCAGTTAACAGGTAGTTGATAAGCCCCTTTTCAGCAAACAAATACCGAAACAACACGGAGACAATGACCCATGAAGTAATCACTGGCAGATAATATACTGTTCTAAAGAAAACACGACCTAGCTTAATTCGATCAAGTAACACAGCCACAATCAATGCACAAATTATCTGACCTGGTACTGTGATCGCCATGTAAAGTACTGTGTTCCGCAAAGCCAACCAAAACACTGGATCGCGCAAAGCTCGTTGGTAATTGGCCAAACCTATGAAAATGCTTGGTAAATTAGGATTAATTGACCATTTATAGAAACTAATTTGGAAACCCTTAACTATTGGATAGACCCAAAATAGGAGGAAAAGCGCTATGCCAGGGAAAACGAAGAAGAAAACAGCCCATTTTTTCTTGGCTGATGGGCTTATAAATTTAAAAACAAAGGGGCTGGAAAGACCTCTAGCTGCCACTTTCCAGCCCCTCTTCATCTGCAATGCTTGCCTTTACTGCTCGGCTAAGATTTGATCGATTTGTTTAGCTGCATCATCTAGTGCTTGCTGCGGCGTTTTCACGCCTAAAAGGATTTCCTGGCCTGCTCGTGTAAGGACTACTTCAATCTTAGCCCAAGCTGGGTGTACTAGACGAGGCCGCGCTGTCTTCAATTGCTCCATAAAGACACCCAGGTAGGGATCGTTTTCCCAAAGCTTGGCAAGGGGGGCAAGAGCAGTTATCAGCCCTACGTCTGCCATAGCAAGCTGAACGCTTGGGGAGAGCATGAAGCGGATGAATTCAAGGGCTGCTTCCTTATTGCGGCTACCCTCAAACAGAACGATGTTCTCCCCGCCTACCACGGAGACTGAGCCTCCCTTGCCTGCAGGCACCAATGCAAGATGTAGTTCTTTCTGAGGGAACATGCTCTTCATAATGGGGCCCACCCATGGACCTTCAAGCAGATTGGCGTAAACATTTTGCGCATAGCCTTCGAAGGCCCCAATTATGGCTTCTCCTACAATCATAGGGGAGATGTGTCCTTCAGCGAAAAGTTCTCGCAAGAATTCGTAAGCTGCAACAGTATCCGGACCATTCAAGTAGCCTGTAGCGCGGATCATATTGGGGTCTGTAATGTCTCCACCAAAACTCCAAATCCAAGGAAGCACAGCCCATCCGTAGGTCCCGCCATCAACGAATCCATACTTGTCCGGCCCCAAAGCTTTGATTGCCTTGCATACCGCACGGAATTCCTCGATTGTCTGTGGCGGTCCCTTAATTCCAGCAGCATCGTACATTTCCTTATTCCATACGAGCACACGAGTGTTAGTATTAAGCGGAAGGCCATAGTAATGCCCAGCCCAAAAGTTCGTTGCTAGTGGTCCTGGGAACATGCGATCTTTGTAATCACCGAAATCCGGCATCAAGAGATCCAAAGCGCTGAGAACCCCCATTTTTGCGAGTTCAGGTACCCAAATAATATCTACCCGAGCCACATCTGGAACTTCGCCAGCGGCGATTGCTGTCAGTAATTTTTCACGATACACATCGTAAGGAATCGTAACCTCTTTTACTTTTATGTTAGGATGTAAAGCTTCGAAGGCGGGGATTACCCGTGTAACAAGGAATTTAGCCTCCTCGACGCTATAGGTATGCCAAAATGTGATAGTTACTTGCTGTTGAGCCGCAACCATCACCCCAAAAACTAAAGTGCCTAACACCATTAACCCGATTACACCAAAGCTGCGCTTCATCTTGCTCACCCCCTGTTTTTTCTTGTTACCTGACAGCTTACTCTTTTACATTCCAACCAGGTTTTACGCTTTTTCTTAGTGCACCACCTCCTTTTTCTGGCGGCCAAAATTACGACCGCACTTGGATCTCTCGTTCCTCCCCTGTCCCTAAGCCAAAACATATGGAAAATTTCTTCTGAGTTGGCTTCACCCAAGCAATGACTAAATCGCTTCCCCGTTCTACCTTGAGAAGCTCAGCACCACCGTCCGTTTTGACCGTTAGTCCTACAGCAAAGGGGGAAACACCAAGCGGATATACCTCCCCTTGCGGAAGGCAAACCGTTGCTCTAATTTTTTTCTCTTCCATTTCGAGATCTTGAATCATCCCACGGGGTACGGTGATAAATTTGTCGCTGAGCCCAAGAAAACCGAACCCAGCTACCTTTGGAACGAGAACGTAGTAATGGGCCCACGCCGGTGGAAGTGATCCCACCACTTTTTCTACTACTTGCCTGTTGAAATAATCGTAGATAAAGTACTCGTCTCCAAAAATTTGACTGACATTAACTCGATAATTTTTCTCCTCTTCACTTACATTGAGCACTACTAGGTAAATCCAGCGGTGTTTTTCGCTTACACGGGTTTCGGTCCATGCCGCCAAAATGTCCTCCCCGAGTGTCTCTTGGAGTGGAAAAAGTGGCCGATCGGGCTGTGCTAACCGACCATCGGGAAAGGCAAGCCGTGCAACAATTCCTTTGTCTACTTCACCAAGTTTGTCGCCAATCCCCACTGGCCCGCAGGAAAGCGATCGCAGAAGTGCCTCTTGTTCCGCAAATTCATCGCCGAAACCTTCACAATGATTTTTATTAGTGATAAAAAGGTCGTGGAACGGGGAAAGACCAAGCGCATACAAAACCAGCCCTATAAGCACATTGTTTCTAATGAACTCCTGTCGAGACTTTTTGTCCTTGACGAAGTCAGGTAGCCCCATGGCGGCAAGTTTGTCTATTTGTCGGGGTTGCCCGAATAAATAGTCTATATAGGATCTGGCCGCAATAACGTTCGGTTGAGCAGTAGAGGCAAGGACCATACCCATCGTCTGCATACACAAAAGCACTGGGAGTCCCTGCTCTTGGAATGCCTTGGCCATGCCTGAAAACCATTGTTCCGCTGCCAAAGGGTCAGCACGCAGAGCCGGGACCAGATGCTGGTGAGTACGGAGCCAATCGTACCAGACACCAATTCCTCCTTCTTCCTTAAGCTCCTGGGCAATTGTCCGGTAGATTGCAGGATTTACCCCATCAGATTTGTACTCGTTTTTTCTACTTAAGGCAGAAAGGTGTAACACATATGGGAGCTTGGTGCGCTCGCAGATCTTTGCCAAGCCATTGGGATACTTCTTTAGGTCCGGCTGGTAGCGGATCGCTTGGCCTATTTCTTGGTAGCGATACCAGAGATCCAATCCGAAATAACGGATTGGAATTCTCTCGCGCTGGAAGTATGCAGCCAGTTTCTCCATGGTCTCTTCATTCATAGGGTTAAAAAGCTCGGAATAATAGCCCCCATAGGCATTCCAATAGCCCAAAGTGGAAAGAAGGGGATGATCCTCGGGTTTTGGCCTGGTTTTACCCGTTTGAGCCATGAAAAGGTCACCAAGCTTGATTAGAGCCGTAGCTACATCATCCCCAGCGATGAACCATGTACTCACCGTAAACCCAGCCGGAAGACGGTCCACTGCTCCACAGAGCCCTCTAGCGGCCCCGCTCGGGAGGCGTACCAATGAGCTGGTGAGAAACCAATTTCCAGGTGCAATGGCGAGCGCCCCTTCCTCTGAGAAAAGAACGAGCGGAGCGAACGCCTCCTTAGGTAGGTCTCCCGGGCCTTTGCCAACCTTTGCTTCGGGCCAATACCCTCCTTCTGTAGCTGGTCCCAGACCAAACGTGGTGAGAAAGAATTTCAAGTTATCAGGAAAAGAAAACGTCGGAGCAAGAAAAGTCGGTTGCTCGAATGAATCGGCTGTCCTAACTCCGGTAAGATCCTGGAGAAGTTCAACCTGAACCAACACCATTTGGGCATTTTCTCGCAAGGCAAACGAGACAAGGGGATCACCATCCAAAGTAAAGATTCTGCGCCACTCACGAGAATAGCCCGGGACATTTTTTCTAATTTGCTTTTCCCAAGCACCGCCTATGAGATCCTCCCCATCATGATGCCATTCCCCTTGTATGAAGATAGAAAGCCCCAACTCATGCACCCACGGCCGACCTTCCACCCAGATAGTCGGTCTAGCCTCTTCGATCCGTACCGAAACCTTCACTGAGCCACCTCCAAAAGGGGGAGGCGGAAAAATTCCCTTATAGCCAAAGTAGCGGCTCCCACTAGGAACCCGTCTGGCCCAAGTTCAGCCGACACAATCCGGAGTTCCTCAGCCTCTTTTGGGAAGGCGTGGTGGCGCACTTCTTCCTCGAAGGTAGACATAAACAGATCAGAGTCAAACATTCGTTCGCCACCAAGGACAATCGCCTCCGGGTTGAGAAGGTTAACCACGTTTTTCACCCCGATGCCCAATGCGCGTCCCATACGGCGGAAGGTTTCAGCTGCTTCTTTATCCCCATTCCGAGCCGCTTGGGCTAATTCTTCGATGCTTGAAAACCCTAGCCGCTCAGCCTCTGCGTGAAGAAATAAGTCTGAAGCGAACACTTCAAGACACCCACGCTCCCCACACCGGCAACGAGGGCCATCCGGATCAACGGTGATGTGCCCAACTTCTCCAGCGCCGCCGAAGGCGCCGCGATAGAGCTCTCCGTCGATCACGATCCCAGCTCCAATCCCCTCTCCTACCGTGATGCACAAGAAATTTTTAAATTGTCGCCCAGCTCCATACCAGCGTTCAGCCAAGGTTAGTGCATTCACATCATTCTCCACCCAAACAGGGAGATCCAATCGCTTGGAGAGGGGTTCACTTAGTGGTACATCTCGCCACCCAAGGATAGGAGAATAGAGGTCAATACCACGTTTAGCGTCAACAAACCCGGAGATAGCCAGGCCAATGCCTAACGTGCGTTCAGTCCCCAAACTTCGCGCTACTTTCTCCACTTGATCCATTACATCGCAAGGATGTGGAGGAGTAGATAAGCTGACTGAAACTTTGTCCTGAATCTTTCCTGCCAAATCCACTTTGGCAGCGAGAATCATCTGTCGCTCCACCTTAATTCCGATGGCAAAGGCATAGCTGGGGTTGAACGCAACAAGCACTGGACAGCGGCCGCCGTTGGACTGGCTTTTGCCAATCTCTTGAACAACCCCTTCCTGAAGGAGATCCTTAATTAAACGAGTAAGGGTAGACGGAGCAAGGCCGGTAAGTAGGGAAAGCTGGGTGCGAGACATAGGGCCAGTCTCTCGAAGAATGTTTATCACCAAAGCCCGGTTGTGATCCCGAAGTAGGCCTAAATCTCCTTTATACATAGCTAAGTTACTTCCTTTTGAGAAGGAAGTAACTTATTATATACCCTCTAAGGGCAACGTCAAGCCCCCGGAGCTTGAAGCTGAAGTTTCAATAGGGCTCATTCAGAAAGGGTCGCAGAAGAACGCCTTTGTCTTTTGGCGGGTTTAGTAGGAGCGAAGAATAAGAAGGGCAAGATAGAGGTGATCCGCATAAGTTGGAGGACTTCTCCGTATTCTGCCTCTCTTTTTCCCAACTCCTTGAAGCCAGCTTTAAAGAGAGAACCCACGATGCTGGCGCTCCCTCTTACTAAAGTCTGGAAAGCCCCAAGATTATTCAGACCTGGCAGGAATAGTACCGAAGTCTCCGGTAAGTGACCCGGAGGCCTAGCATCTTCCGCAACGCTGTATGTAATGGAGCCAGCGCTTCCTTACCAAAAGACGCAGGTCTTCAGGATCGGTTTCGGTGGCCTCACCACTGGCAAAGCTCCGAGAGCTGTATCAAGATCTACTGAATAAATTCGCCTGCTTTTTCTTGGTAGCCTCGCTGGATAAGCTTGCGGTCCTTTAGGGCTCTAAAAGCATCACGATTTACTACCCTTTTAAGAGTTACATGCTTAATACACTTTCTCCTGCCCTACTCTTACATCACTTTTTCAAAAATCCTATTCTTTTTTCAAAATAAGAGCTGCATAAGGTTTCAAAGTCAAGTTAAAATTTTCTTCATTGATTATGTATCGAGTATGACTTAACAAATCTATTGCTTTTTCATTCCAATTTTCTGGGCATGGAATATGTACTTTATGAGTTCTTGCAGAATTATGCAGTATAATCAAGATTTCTTCGTTATTGTATTTTCTTAAATAGGAATATACGTTATTTTTGTTATCATAAAAGTGTACAAAAATTTCTCCTTCCTTTAAAGCTTTATGAGTTTTCCGCAGAGTTATCAATTTCTTATATAGTTCAAAAAGTTCTTTCTTGTCATTAGACAATTCTCCCCAGTCCATACAGCGTCTGCAGTCAGGATCAGCACCACCTGTCATTCCTCGCTCATCACCATAGTAGATTACGGGCATTCCTGGATACGTAAATTGGAATGTTACCACTAGCATCATTTTTCTTATATCTCGTCTGCAGAGGGTTAAAAAACGCGGCGTATCATGGCTTCCTATCAAATTGAAAAGGTAATGATTTACTTCTGGAGGATAACTTTTTCTAATCCATTCCAAGCCGTCATTAAATTGTTCTACATTAATTTTATTGTGAGCAAAGAAATCGACTACTAACTGTCTAAAGGGGTAGTTCATCACGGAGTCAAACTCATCGCCTTGAAGCCAGGGGGTTGCGATGTACCAAATTTCCCCAATAATAATAGCTTCTGGATTTTTCCCCTTTACAAGTTTTCTAAACTCCTTCCAAAATTCATGCCCGATTTCATCAGCAACATCCAACCGCCATCCATCTATTCCAGCTTCATCCATCCAAAACGAAACAACGTCAAAGAGGTACTTTTTAACCTCTGGGTTTTCTGTTCTTAGCCGCGGTAACCACCAAACGAAACAAGCTTCGTAAGTCGGTTTCGGATAAATCTTTATTGGAAAACTACGGATGTAAAACCAATCAACAAATCGCGATTTAGGGCCGCTTTGAAGGACATCCTGGAATGCAAAGAAATCCTTCCCACAATGGCCAAAAACACCGTCAAGGATGAGTTTAATATTGCGCCTATGTGCTTCATTCACCAGTTCCTTTAATGTTTCTAAAGTACCAAAATGCGGGTCAATTTGGAAGTAGTCCGCAACATCATACTTATGGTTAGAGGGCGCCTTAAAAATAGGAGTCAAATAAATGGCGTCGATCCCTAATTCCGCTAGATAAGGGATTTTTTGAATAATGCCCTCAAGATCGCCTCCATAAAAACTTCCCCGCGTAACTGGAAGCTTCCCCCACTCTTTTGTCCTAGGAGGGTCATTGGACTTGTTTGCATTATAGAATCGCTCAGGAAATATTTGATAAATAACTGCCCCTTTTGCCCATTTTGGCAACCAGTGGTTCATAACTATTTAACCCGTTCGCCCGTTTCTCCATCAAAAATATATACCCTGGATTGAGGTAAAACGACCCCAACCTTTTCTCCTGCGAAAAATCTTAGATCACCAGGCACCACTGCCCTTAGCAATACGGGCCCTGCTTCCAATATCACAATTGTATTCACCCCCAGTGGCTCAATACCACAAACCTGTGCTTTAAAATTGATCGATTCTGTTTCTTCCCTTAGTACTCTAATGTCCTCAGGCCTAATACCAACTAGTACTCGACGACTCTTTAAGGCTTTAAGTGTGTTTAACGTCCCAGGAAGTTTCAGTGTAAAGAGTTTCGCATCAACAAGCACCTCCTCATCCAGCTGTACCAAGTCGCCCTCAATCATGTTCATTGGCGGACTGCCTATAAAGCCCGCAACAAATGCGTTCTCGGGATTGAGGTAAAGCTCGTCAGGAGAACTAAATTGTTGGAGCTTCCCATGGTTCATAACACCAATTCTGTCAGCTATTGCCATTGCCTCTATTTGATCGTGAGTAACATAAATCGTTGTTATCTTGAGTTCCCTTTGAAGTTTTTTTATTTCGGTTCTCATGAAAATTCTTAATTTTGCATCAATGTTACTTAAAGGCTCATCCATTAAGAAGACTTTGGGCTCCCGAACGAGCGCCGCTGCCAGGGCTACCCGCTGTTGTTGCCCGCCGCTTAGTTCCGCCGGCTTTCTGCCTAAAAGCTCAATAATATCTAATTTTTCAGCAACTGTTTTAACTCTCACATTTATTTCTCGTTTTGGAGTTTTTCTCATTTTCAAAGGGAAAGCTATATTTTCGAAAACGGTCATATGTGGATAAAGAGCATAAGATTGAAAAACCATTGCTATATCCCTGTCTTTAGGAGGCACGTTATTGACGCACCTTCCCCCAATCCATATTTCTCCTGTGTCGGGTACCTCTAAGCCTGCAATGCACCTCAACGTTGTGGTCTTTCCACATCCTGAAGGACCGAGTAAAACAACCAATTCTCCATCTCTTATATCCAAATTTAAGTTGTCCACAGCTTTAACCTTCCCGTATTTTTTAGTCAAACCTTTTACTATTACCTCAGCCATATTAACCTAACCTTGTAGAGAGAACCAAATGCTTTATGTAATACTTTTGAAAAACTATAAACAACACAATTGCGGGAAGGACAGAGACCGTTGTACCAGCCATTAGTGGAGTCCAATGAGTGGTGTATTTCCCAGAAAACATCGCTAACCCTAATTGGATGGTCCACATCTTAGGATCCGTAGTAATTATTAATGGCCAAAGAAAGCTGTTCCATGCAAATAAAAAGGAAAATATGCCTAAGGCTGCCAATGCTGGCTTGGATAAAGGTAGAAAAATATACCGCCAAATTTGTAATCTAGAACAACCATCTATCAATGCTCTGTCTTCTAGCTCTTTAGGAAAAGAAACGTAAAATTGTCGAAATAGAAAAATACCAAATGCGCTCACTGCAAAAGGAAGAATCAACCCCAAATATGTATTCAGCAAACCAAGCTTTTTTATAATCAAGTAGGATGGGATAATGGTAACGTACATTGGAACCATTAATGTTGAAAGAAGAAGCATAAATAGAAGTTTCTTTCCCCAAAAATTGAGCCGGGCAAAAGCATATCCTGCCAAGGAAGATAAAAACAATTGTGACGGCACAATACCCAAAACTACAATTAAAGTGTTTAAATAATATCTGCCAAAAGGTGCTGTTTGGAAAGCAACAATGTAATTTGACCAGTGGAAATATATGGGAATTAGATGCGGTGGAGCATTGAACAATTCTGGCGGTTTTAACGAAGCAGTGATCATCCAAAGGAAGGGCATGAGCACCCAAAATCCCAGAAACAGGAGAAACAAGTGCATCCCTACTTTTCGTACTAATGTCATAATCGCCTTAAAGTAATTGTTGTGCATTCTATGCTTCCTTTCCAAATCTGAACACTTTCATTTGTATTAAGGTGATTAGTAAGATAATCAAAAAGACTGAGATAGCTATTGAAGATGCAAAACCCATTTTGTAATAATGAAACGCATTCTTATAAATTAGAAGGCCAACCACATTTGTGGCTTCAACAGGACCTCCCCCTGTCATGACATAAGGCAAATCAAACACCAAAAAGGCATCAACTATGGACATCACACATAAAAGAAGAACCATGGGCTTCATTAATGGCAACGTGATGAAACGAAAGATGTGCCAAGTCCCAGCCCCTTCTATTTTTGCTCTGTCATAATATGCTTTAGGAATACTTTGTAGACCAGCTAATGCTATTACTGTATTAAAGCCTAAGCGCATCCATGCCCCCACCAAAATCAAGGCAGGCATCGCTAGTATCGGGCTTCCAAGCCAATTAAGGGAAAGACCAAAAGAACGGAAGGTGTCGCTAAGGAAGCCAGCGGGAGAAAACAGGGAGCGCCATACTACTGCAGCTGCCACAAAGGAAGTAACAGTGGGTATGAAGAAAACGATTCTATAAAGAAACATTAACCGTCCAGCTGTATTAATAGCTGCAGCGAGAACAAGGCCGCCTAATACGGACAACAAAGTTACGCCTGCCGCATAATAAAAAGTGACTTTAATTGATTGCCAAAAGGATGCAGAAGAAAATAACCGTATGTAGTTATTCAAGCCTACAAAAGAGCGCACACGACTAAAGCCGTCCCAATCTGTTAGGCTAAGGTAAAAGGTGTAGAAAATGGGGAAAATCGAAAAAGTGCCTATCACGGCAAGAGCTGGCAAAACGCAAATTATGGCAGTTTTTACTTCATCCCTTCTTGATCGCATCATAATGAACTAAAAGGGCCGGGCCCTCCAGCCCGCTTTTGTCGTCTGGAGAGAACCCGGCCCCAAAAGATACCCGACACCATTGGTGGCATATACTACTTGCTGCTTTGGCTAAGTATCTCGTTCACTCTTTTCTCCGCGTTGGCCAGCGCCTCATCCACACTTGTAAGTCCAGCTAAAGCCTTCTGGATTTCCTCTGAAAACGCGTCCGAGATCTCTGGGTATTGAGGCACCGCCGGCCTAGCGCGCGCATATTTCGCACCCTCTATAAATGGCAAGAGCCTTGGTTCTGTGGTGGTAACCCATGCAAGATACACAGGATCGGTAGCAACAGACTCTCTTACAGGTATGAAGCCGGTCAAAATGTCCCACTTGAGCTGGATTTCTTTGCTAGTTAACCATTTAACAAACCCCCAAGCAGCAGCTTCTTCTTCAGGTGTTGTTTTGAAAATAAAGATTTGCTCTCCGCCCATGTTGGTGGCCATTTGTCCATCGCTTGGGATTGGCATGAGCGCAGTTCCCCAGTCAAAGGTGAGAGGAGCCCAACCACCAGGCCTCCAGCCGCCGACCATCCAGCTTCCATCCATAACCATTGCCGCTTTTCCTAGCCCAAATAACCCCCAAGGCGCGAATGGAGCCACTTTATATTTCCAAATCAAATCCACCCAAAACTGCAAAGCCTTTTTCCCAGCAGGCGAATTGAAAGCCGCTTTTTTCAAATCCGGAGTCAAGAACTCCCCACCCGCCTGCCAAAGGTAAACCTGGAACTGCCACGTTATTCCTTCACCCGTTGGCTGAGTGAAAAGCTCCATCCCCCAGATTCCTTTGGCTGGATCTGTACATTTTGTAGCCATCTCAACAAGTTCTTCCCAAGTTTTCGGAGGTTTGTCAGGATCTAGTCCGTTCGCTCTAAAAATGTCTTTATTGTAGAAAAGCTGGAGGTTATTAGCGCTAACAGGGAGTGAATAAACCTTCCCTTCGTATGTCCCAATTTTGCGCATCTCTGGGTAAAAGTCTTCGTAAGCAATTTCTCCAAGATAATCATCCAAAGGTTTAAGTATGCCGGTCCTTACCAATTTAGGCATCCAAACTAGATCACCTATAGCCACGGATGGCACTTCGCCACCTGCAGCCGCGGCCATCAATTTAGGCAAAAGTTCACCCCAGCCAATGTATATGCACCGAACCATGATGTCAGGATGAGTCGCATTAAACTCCTTAACTAGAGCTTCAATAGCTGTTTTATTTGTGCCATCCCAATAGTGCCAAAAAGTTATTGTTTTTTGTGCCAACCCTGGTATCGCTCCCCAAACAACCACTACCAACGCTAGTATCCCAAGATAAAACCTTTTCATCGCCACCTCCTTTGTTTAATGGTCCTAATACACCCCCACAAACCTTGTAAGCCCACTGTCTCTCTTTTCTTTTTAATTCATAATCTCACCCCCTCGACTTGATTGTCGAACTATTAACTGCGGCTCAAAGACTTGATGGGTAGGTTCTTGATCAGGTGCGCTCATTCGCCTGAACAACAAGCTAACGGCAAACGCGCCCATTGCCTCTATAGGCTGCCGAACAGTGCTCAGCCCGTAATCCGCCGCCCAAGGCTGATCGTCAAAACCAACGAGGCGGATTTCTTCGCCAACAGTGAGCCCACGATAACCTAGCTCGTCCATCACGCCCCGAGCCAAAAGATCACAGCTTGCAAAAATGTTAAGCGGACCGCTATAACGGTTGAGTATCTCGCGAATCGCGATTCGCCCTCCATCCCAACTAAACTCAACCGTAATCACATTTTCATCAGGCAATTTCTGACCAGCGTCAAGAAGCGCTTGCTTAAAGCCTATGAGACGGTCGCGAAACACCCCGCTTGCAAAGGGTGTATCAAACCGTTCTTTAACCATAATAGCAAAGGTTTCAGCCGGTCGTGCTGCTAAATGTTGTCCAACTAGATAACCGCCTTTTACGTTATCAACAGTGACTGTGTCGTACCTGGGATGATAGATGTCTATCAAAACAGTTGGAATTCCCCCTGGAATATCTCCATTTGGAAATAAACTATCAGGATTGAGTGAAACTATTATGAGCCCATCAGCATGATAAGGCAAGGCAGTGGGATCACGGTAGCGCTCCAGGCGGCGCTGACTAAGCAAGGGAAAAAGAGCAGCATCATAATCATATTGGGCGAGCTCATTATCAATAGTGTTGACAAGGCGCGTATAAAAATCAGTTCCCACCATGGGAAGAATAACTGAGATCGTTTGTGTACGGCCAGTGCGAAAAACTCTAGCGGCGCGGTTGGGCTTGTAGCCAAGCTGTTTTATTACTTCTAAGACACGAGCACGGGTTTCTTCAGAAACGTCAGGATAACCATTGAGCACTCTCGAAACGGTGCTTGGCACGACCCCAGCTTCTCTCGCTACATCCAAGATCGTAACCTTCTCTTGGCTCATTTAACCTCCTTACGGCGTTTCGAAATCATTTCCGGAATCGTTTTTGAATAATACTGCTATGAACCTCCCCTGTCAAGGGGTTCAGTCTATCTAGTAGCAGGACGGTAGTGCCCCGGGAACTGTGTAAAAGGGCAGCATGGTAGCCTCCCCAAAGGGAAAGCTTCGAGAAAAGAGGGGAAACCTACAATGCAAAAGAGAACCCGTTACGAAAGGGTAAGGCGTTTGAGACGGAGCTCAAGGAGTTGGCGCGGAATCTTCTGGAGAGCCTTATATGCGAGGAACGGGAGATTTGCCTGGAGCAACATTCTACCAAAGTCAGCGGCTACTGCTATACCCGCGACCTTCTTACCTCGTAACCCCTTGCAAGGATCTCCGTTTTAGTTTTCAACCAGCTTGGCAAGGCATGGGGAACGCGCAGGCTCCGAGGGTTTGCGGAAATCCGGATAGGAAGATGCCATGATGACCGGACACAATAAATGCTACACTATGGTTTTTCCTATCTCTAAACACATAGCCGCCCGAGGAAATAGTTGCGTCTGAGCGAGTATCCAATCTAAGTCACATCGATTTTGCGAGGCTGTGTTCTAATCGCGGACAAACTTAGCTGAAACCTTCAAACAGAATCGCAGTTTAAACAAGACCTTTTACTTGCCCAGTTTCCACATCGATGTCGATGCGGCGGAAAGTCGGGTCAGAGCCAGTTCCCGGCATAAGGGTTACCTCCCCAGCTACAGGGCAGAGGAAACGGGCGCCCGTGAAAACCAAGATGTCCCGGATAGGCAAAGCCCAGCCTTTGGGAACACCCTTTAGGTTAGGGTCATGGGATAGTGAAAGCTGGGTCTTCGCCATGACGGTATAGAAGTCCCGGAACTCCGGTGCATCTAGTTCTTTAACCTTCTCTTCGACTTCGGGAGCCCAGATCACGCCTTCCGCGCCGTAGATCTCCCGAGCGATGAGTTCTACCCGCTGGCGGAGGGGCAGGTCCATGGGGTAGAGAAACCGGAAATCCACGGGCTCCTCGCAGGCCTCCAAAACCGCATCCGCAAGCTCCAGAGCCCCTTCCCCTCCTTTGAGCCAGTGTTCGCCCACCGCACAGCGCACGCCTGCCTCTTTTTCCACCACGCGGCGGATGAGGGAAAGCTCGGCCTCGGTATCCGTGGGAAAACGGTTGATGCACACCACCGGGATCACCCCGGATTTCTTCACGATCCCGATGTGATGGAGGAGGTTCGCGATCCCCTTTTCCAGAAGGGCGAGGTTCTCCCGCTTGTACTCTTCGGGGAGGGGCCGGCCGGGAACTACCCGAGGACCCCCACCGTGCATTTTGAGGGCTCGCACAGTGCAGACGATCACGGAAACGTTGGGGACAAGGCCGGAAATCCGGCACTTCACATTCCAGAATTTCTCAAACCCAATATCCGCACCGAACCCCGATTCCGTCACGTGGTAATCGAAAAGCTTTAGACCCAAAAGGTCGCCGATGATGGAGGATTGCCCAATGGCGATGTTGGCAAACGGGCCCGCGTGGACCAAAACGGGCTGGTACTCCACGGTGCAGCAGAGGGTGGGGTGGATGGTGTTGCGCATCCAGGCAGCCATAGCGCCCGCTACCTCCAGATCTTCAGCTGTGATGGGATTTCCTCGCTTGTCGTAGGCTAAAGTGATCTTGCCAATGCGTTCCCGCAGGTCCCGCAAATCCTTGACGATGGAAAGAATGGCCATGAGCTCACTCGAGACAGAAATTTGGAAACCGGACTCCATCATGAATCCGTCCGTTTTCCCTCCAAGGCCAATGATTATGCGCCGGAGGGCTTGGGCGCAGAAATCGATGGCCCATTTCCATTCCACTCTCCTTGGATCGATGCCCAGCCTTTTCAGCCCACGTTTGGCTAGATCCTCATCGAAGTAGTTGAACTCGTGCTGGAGGCGGGCGGTGAGGGCGACCATGGCCAAGTTGTGGGCGTTGGTGATGGCGTCGATATCGCCGGTGAGGCCGAGGGAAAACTCCGTCATGGGAATGAGGAGGGCATTACCTCCGCCCGCGGCTGTTCCCTTGATGTTGAAGGTGGGGCCAGAGGAGGGCTGACGAATGCAGCCGCCTACGTTCTTCCCCCGCCGGGCCAGGCCCTCGATTAGGCCCAAAGTGGTGGTGGTCTTCCCCTCACCGAGCGGCGTGGGCGTGATAGCCGTGACTTCGATGTACTTCCCATTGGGCTGCTCTTTTAGGCGCTCGAAAATCTTGAGGTAATGGAGTTTGCAGATGCGGCCATAGGGAATGATTTCATCCTTTCTAAGGCCGAGCCTCTCTGCCCACTCTTCTGGGGTGGGCATGCGTTTTTCCGCCTCCTGAGCGATCTGCCAATCCGCAAGCACCGTGGGATCGTACGGCACGCTCCCTCCTTTCTTTTAAGACAGTCCCGCCAATTCCAAAATCTCCGGGACCAGCTCCTCCCAGCCCATGGGCATGAGGTGAACCCCCTGGCAATAGGGCCGAACTTTTCGAATGATCCGCGCACAGATTTCCACACTTCTTTTTTGCGGTCCTCCGCGGTTTTTGCTCCTTCCATCTCGCGAATCAACTCCTCAGGCACACGGATCCCCGCGATGTTCTCGTTCATGAACCGCGCCATCTTCGCGGACTTAAGGGGAATAATCCCGGCGAGGATTGGGACACGGAAAGGTTCCGCTTTCTGGGCAAAGCGCACAAACGCGTCGGGATCGAAAACTGCCTGAGTCTGAACGAACCGCGCCCCAAGCTCCACCTTGAGACGGAGCCGGAGAAGATGGGGTTCCAAAGGGTCAGCAGCCGGATTGATTACTGCGCCCACAAAGAAGTCGGTTTTCCCGGAAAGCTCGTTCCCCGCAAGATCCTTTCCGGAATTGAGGGCCTGAATAAGGGCGATGAGTTGGACGGAATCCAAGTCGAACACGGGCTTGGCTTGAGGGTGGTCGCCCAGCGTGGGATAGTCCCCCGTGAGGGCCAAAACGTTCTCGATCCCCAAAGCCCAGGCGCCCAGAAGATCCGCCTGCAGAGCCAAACGATTTCGGTCCCGACAGGTTACCTGGAGGATGGACTCAAAGCCCTCGCGTTGGATAAGAGCGCACAGGGCCCAGGAACTCATGCGTACCAAAGAGGATTGAAGATCGGTCACGTTGAAGGCATGGACCAGCGAAGCCAGGCGCCGGACGTTTTCTAAGGCCTCTTTTGTGTCCGCCCCTTTGGGCGGCGCGGCCTCACAAGTGATGACGAACTCCCCTTGGGCTAGCCTTTCCCGGAATTTCATTCTTCCTCCTCAATGTATTCCAGGGCCCAAAAGATGCTTTTGCGGCGGGAAAGGGGCACGTCAAGCTCCTTTTGGCGATCCTTGGGGGGTTTGAAGCGCATGAAAAGGTCTAAACGGCCGATTTTTTCCAGACGGTCGTAGATCCTCTGCCATCCGCAGGGCCGGCCCCGCTCCACCTCGCACTCCCCTCGATACGAACCGCCGCAGGGCCCATGCAAAAGCCCTTTGGGACAAACAGTGAGAGGACAAATCCCTCCAGTATAAGCCAAAATGCACTCTCCACAGCGCGCACACCGCTCTTCGGAGGGCCAGACCCCTTGAAAAGCGCCATAGGTCAAGGTATTGGAGGCTGGAAAGACCGGCTTTTCCAGAACCGCGGCCACTGTCTGCACCCCTACCCCACAAGCCGCCACCAAGAGCGCTTCCGCCTCTTCCACCTTCGCGCTGACCCGAGAAAGTCCAATTCCCACGAGAGCCTTATTGCAAAGAAAGGGGAGGACTTTACCCCCAACCACGGGATGACCGGAAGCCTCAAGAACAGAACGCAATTCTTCCAGGGCTTTTTCCCCTCCGGCTTCGCAAACCTCAGCGCAGCCGCCGCAGGCCACCAGGAAAACGCGCTCCCCATCTCTCAAGTACCCGAGAATTTCCTCTTTGGGTTTCAGCGTGGAAACCAGCATTCCTCACCTCCTATTGCACGGCACACGCCATGCAGGGGTCGAAGGAGCGCACAATCCTTCCTGCCACAAGGAGGGCGTTATCCCCAACTTTGGTTCCCTCTAAAGCCTCTTCAATCGGGCCAGGATTTCCCTTCTCGTCCCGAGGGGAGGCGTTCCAGGTTGTGGGTGAGATCACTTGGTAATGTGCAATTTTCCCGTCCCTTATTCGCAGCCAATGGCCCAAAGCCCCGCGGGGAGCATCGGTGAGGCCCTGGCCTTCAGCCTCCCGGGGCAAATGGAAGGACTTCGCCACAGGTTGAGCCAAATCCACTTGGGAAAGCCAGGCATCCATCCTTTTCGCTAGGAAAACAGCTTCGATGGCCCGCGAGAGGTGCCGGCCCATGACAGAGCTCAGAGCCTCCAGACCTACACCGGCTTCTCCCAAAAGTTCCCTTGCCAGAACACGGAACTCTGGGGAACCAAAAAGAAAGCACAAGGAAACCCGCGCCGCAGGGCCAACTTCGTAGGCTTCACCTCTGTAGCGGGGCGCTTTCACCCAGGAGTAGCCCCCTGCTCTCTGCGGATCCGGATGGGTAGGGTTTTCCCAAGGGTGGGCTTCCGCGCCTTTGTACCAAGAGCTTTCGACTCCTTCCCGGATTTCTTGGGGATCTAATTTTTCTGGTTCACCGTTTCTCAGCAAGCCACCCGGGAAAAGGCGAGCTTCCAGCCCAAGACCCTCCTCGGGGAAAGCCCCGAACGACAGAAGTCGCCCAACTCTCCCTATTTCAAAGTAATCCGCATAGCGCAAACAAAGCGAAAGCACGTCAGGAACATAAACGTTTTCCAAAAAACTCCGGATTTCCGCAAGTCGAGCGCGAAAAGCAAGAAGCGTTGCAAGGTCGGGACGGAAACTTACCCCGCCGGGCACAATGGCCATATCATGCGGCATCTTCCCGCCGAGGAGGGCCACAAGCTCATGGGCCTTCCTCCGCATCTCCAGACCCGCAAGATAATGCTGAACAAGTTTTTCGCTTTCTTCAGAAGAAAAGCGGCCTTCCTCCATGCCCGCGGACAAAAACTCCGAAAGGGGAAGACCCCGGAAGGACGCGTAGTCCGGAAGGGAAAGATGATAGAAGTGGAGAATATGGTTGTGTATCCAATTGGCTGCATAAATGAGGTTGCGCAAAACCCTTCCATTTTGCGGTATCTCGTGGGAAATCCCCAGCGCTTCATCCAAAGCGAAGAAAGCCGCAGTGGAATGGGCAATCGGGCATACCCCACAAATTCGGGTAGTGATGCGTTGAGCATCGAGGGGATGTCGGCCAACCAAGATGATCTCGATCCCACGAAAAAGGGCTCCGGAAGAGCGGGCGCGCACAATTCTCCCATCCTCCACGGTGAGCTCGACTTTGAGGTGCCCCTCGATTCGGGTTACGGGATCCACAGCGATCACCCTCATTTTGTCCTCCTGTACGCAGGTTCCGTAACTTTCCGAAAAATAGGCGCAGGAAAATCAGGGAATTCCGGCTCAGTGCAGCCGATACACGGGTGTCCGGCCTTAATACACCAGTTCACCCCGCCGTTCCAAGCGTGGTAAGGACAAAGGGCCCATGTATAAGGCCCTTTGCAGCCAAGTTCGTACAGACACCCTTCTTCCCCGAAGGCTTGGGCGAAGCGACCGACGTCGAAATCGGCACGCCGAGGACAGCCCTCATGGATGAGCTTGGAATAAACGGATTTCAATCTCCCCAGCTCATCGAGGTCTTTTGGTCCAGGAACTGGTCCAGCCAAAAGGTGGACCAGAGTTTCCAAAAGCCAGCGTGGATGCGGAGGGCATCCAGGAACGTTCACCACAGGAAGGTTTCGGTTTTCCTTGTGAAGGAATTCTTGAACGCCCATGGCCCTTGTGGGGTTGGGAGAAGCTGCAGGGATTCCTCCAAAGGCTGCACAGGTGCCCATGGCCACCACAGCCTGGGCCTTCTCCACCAGGGCTAAAAGGTGTTGAGCCATGGAAGGTTCCCCAACTTTTCCGAAATTTTGGGCGCCGGTGGGGACAGCGCCCTCCACGATGAGAATGTAATCCCCGGCTGCCTCTAAAGGAATCTTCTGGAGCACTTCCAAAGCCGGCTGGCCAGTGGGGCCCATGAGGGTGAGGTGAAAGCGCAAAGCCAAGGCTTTCCCTGGAACCACCTCGTCCAAAAGGAGATTTTTGATACTGGGATAATCAGCGTTGAGAAGGGAAATGGAACAGCCGGTGCAGCCTGCCGCCTGAAACCATACTAAGGATAAGCTCGTCCGCACCCGCCCCCCCTTTCCACACGGAAACTTAGATTACTCAAGGAGAAAGAACAAGACAAATCCCCAAACGTTTGACGAGACCCTCTTGTTCGAGGTATTTTTCACCATTGTGCAGAGGGCAGAGGTTTTACGGTCAAAGCTCGAGGGGGTTCTAGCCCGCTGGCCAAGCGAACCTCGCGCTCTTATTCCCTTACTTCAAACTGTTCAGGAAAATTTCCATTACCTTCCCCCTGAAGCTTTGGAAGAGGTGGCTCGGCAGTTGAAAATCCCTCTGAGTCGAGTTTATGGGGTTGCTACTTTCTATGCCCAATTTACGTTAAATCCGCGAGGAAAACGTCACATAAGGATTTGCTTAGGCACGGCTTGTCATGTAAAAGGCGGAACGGAAATTGTAAAAAAGTGGCGGAAAGACTTGGCCTTCGGCCCGGGGAAACAAGCGAAGATTTGGAAGTCAGTTTAGAAATTGTTCGATGCCTTGGCTGCTGTAGCCTTGCCCCCGTAATGGTTGCAGGAGATAAGCTCTTTGGCCGCCTCACGCCCGACAAGGCCCTGCGCCTTGTTGAGGATTTGTTATGACCAAAGTTAGAACTTACAAAGATCTTGAACGAATTCGTCAAGAAGAGGAAAGAGATCTTTTTCCGGCAGAGGGGAAGATTTTGGTAGGAATGGCTTCCTGGGGATTAGCCGCAGGAGCGGACAAAGTTTATACCAAAATCTCAAAGGAGTTAAATAGTTCCGGACTAAATTTCACAGTAGGAAAAACGGCTTGCTTGGGTTTCTGCAGCCGGGAACCGCTAATGGAACTGCACCTTCCCTCTGGCCTAAGAATAATTTACCAACAAATCGACGAAGAAAAGGCCGATGCTTTAATAACAGCGTGGACACAAAAAGATCTTAAGCCGGAGTGGGCCCTTTGCCGAATCCAAGATGAAAGGGATCAGCCGAATCCGCTTTTACCCGAAATTGAACAAATTTTTCTTGATCGCGATTTGGACTTCTACAGCAAACAAAAGAAGGTGGTGTTAAAAAATTGTGGGCTAATCGATCCGCTTAACATTAAAGAGTATATCGCTTGCGGAGGTTATTTTTCGCTATACAAGGCGCTGCAAATGAAACCCCTTGAAATAATCGAAGAAGTTAAACGTTCAGGATTGCGCGGACGAGGAGGGGCTGGATTTCCCACAGGGAAAAAGTGGGAACTTTGCTATCGTGTGCCAGGAACGAAAAAGTACGTCATTTGTAACGCGGATGAGGGCGATCCCGGCGCATATATGGACAGGAGCATCTTGGAGGGAAACCCCCATTCCGTCATCGAGGGCATGATCATTGGTGCCTACGCCGTGGGCGCAGATGAGGGCTATATCTACGTGCGCGCTGAATACCCTCTTGCCGTGAAACATTTGCGCATCGCCATCGCTCAGGCTGAGGAGCTCGGGCTTCTGGGCAAAGACATTTTGGGCAGCGGCTTTTCCTTCCGCCTTCACATTTTCGAGGGCGCCGGCGCTTTCGTGTGCGGGGAAGAAACAGCTTTGATCGCTTCCATCGAGGGAAAGCGGGGCCAGCCCAGGCCGCGGCCGCCCTATCCCGTGGAATCCGGCCTCTTTGGAAAACCCACGGTCATCAACAATGTGGAAGCCTGGGCCAATATCCCTCTCATTCTGGCCCACGGTGCGGAATGGTTCCGGTCCATGGGAACCCCGGGGTCGCCCGGAACCAAGATCTTGTCCCTCACAGGAAAGGTGAGAAATACCGGGCTTGTCGAAGTTCCCATGGGCATTACCTTACGAGAACTTATCTTCGAGATCGGTGGCGGCCCGCCGGAGGGAAAGCGTTTCAAAGCCGTGCAGATCGGAGGCCCTTCCGGAGGATGTATTCCCGAAGAGCTTTTGGATTTGCCCATCGACTACGAGTCCCTCACCCAGGCCGGTGCGATGATGGGCTCGGGCGGCATGGTCGTCGTGGATGAGGACACGTGTATGGTGGAGCTGGCCCGGTTCTTTTTGGAATTCACCCAAGCGGAATCCTGTGGCCAATGCCCACCCTGCCGCTTGGGGACAAAAAGGATGCTCGAGATCCTAACCCGCATCACCCAAGGCCGCGGAAAACCCAGGGATTTGGCGCTGTTGGAGGAGCTGGCTTTGGGGGTGCGGGAGGCCTCGCTGTGCGGTCTGGGCCGAACTGCGCCCAATCCGGTGCTTACAACCCTTCGCTATTTCCGCGCCGAATACGAAGAACACCTTTCCGGAAGGTGCTCAGCCGGGGTTTGCCGAGCCCTCGTTGCCTATCGAATCGACCCCGAAATGTGCGTGGGCTGTGGCCTGTGCGCCAAAGCGTGCCCGCAAGGCGCGATTTTTGGGGAAAGGGGCAAGCCTCACAGAATTGAGCTCCGGCTTTGCGTGCGTTGCGGGGCTTGCGCCTCTATCTGTCCGAAAGGAGCGATCTCAGCAAAATGAACACGGTGCGTCTGAGGATTGACGGAAAAGAAGTAGAAGTGCCTGTGGGAACTACCCTCCTTAAAGCCGCGGAAGCGGCGGGCATTGAGATCCCCCATCTTTGTCACCATCCCGCTCTCCCGCCGGCGGGGATTTGCCGGCTGTGCTTAGTGGAAGCCAATGGTCGCCTCTTGACAGCCTGCTATCACCTTGCGGAGGAAGGCATGGAGGTCCTTACCCGCACCGAGAAATTGTGGAACCTCCGGCGCTTGAATCTCGAGCTCATTCTTTCCGACCATCCCCAGGATTGCCTCACGTGTGAGCGCAACGGCTCCTGTGAGCTTCAGCGCTATGCTTATGAATTCGGCCTTGCGGAAAACCGTTTCGTGGGCGAAGGGCACGAAAGGAGAAGGATCCCTCCCCGGGAGGACAACCCCTTCATCCGTTACGAGCCGGAAAAGCGCATCCTGTGCGGAAGGTGCGTGCGGGCCTGCGAGGAGATCCAAGGAAGGGGGGTATGGGATTTCGCTTTCCGCGGTTTTTCCACACAGGTGAGCACAGGCCTGGGCGCCCCCTCACGGAGGTGAATTGCGAGCTCTGCAGTCAGTGCTTGGCCGTCTGTCCCACCGGTGCCCTTACCGAAAGGGCCCGCCGCTTCCAGGGCCGGGAGTGGGAGCTCCAAAGAGTGGAGACTGTATGCCCATTTTGTGGCTGTGGCTGTCCCATCACCCTTCATGTCCGAAATAACAAGATTGTGCGCGTTTCCGGCGGTTACCAGGGTTTTCGCCTGTGCGTGAAGGGCCGATTCGGCCTCTCCTTCGTCCACCGAGAGGACCGCTTGACCCGACCGTTAATCCGCGAGGGAAAGGGTTTTCGCGAGGCCACCTGGGAGGAGGCCCTGGATTTGGTCGCAAAGACGCTCCTTTCCATTCGAGAAAAATATGGACCAAATGCCATTGGCGCCCTGGCCTCCGCGAAATGCACCAACGAGGAAAACTACCTTCTCCAAAAGATGGTGCGGGCGGCACTGGGTACGAACAATATAGATCATTGCGCGCGCCTTTGTCACTCGCCATCGGTGGCGGGGCTCTCTTTGGCCTTTGGCTCCGGAGCAATGACCAACTCCATCGAAGAAATCATGGGTGCGGACTGCATTTTGGTGGCAGGATCGAACACCACTGAGGCTCATCCCATCGTGGCCCAAGAGATCCTCCGCGCCGCACGCAGGGGGGCAACCCTGATCGTCGTGGACCCCCGCCAAATCGAGCTCGCGGAAAAGGCTCACCATTTCCTTCAACCTCGGCCCGGAACGGACATCGCTTGGATCAACGGGTTTTGTCACGTCATCCTTAAGGAAGGGCTTTGGGATGCAGAATTTGTGGCCGAGCGCTGTGAGGGGTTTGAGGAGTTCCGGGCCACCGTGGAAAAGTACACGCCGGAGGCAGTGGAAAGGATTACCGGGATCCCCGCGGAAAGGCTGGCGGCCGCGGCCCGGTCCTTTGGCAAAGCTGAGCGGGCCATGATTTTTTACGCCATGGGCTTAACCCAGCACCCCTTCGGCACGGAGAACGTTTTGGCCATTGCCAATTTGGCCCTCCTTACGGGGAACGTGGGCCGGCCCTCCACCGGCGTGAACCCCCTCCGCGGCCAAAATAATGTGCAGGGCGCCTGTGACATGGGGGCCCTCCCCGATTTTCTCCCGGGCTATCAGCGCCCTGGGAATCCCCGGGTCCGCGAGAAATTCCAGGCTGCTTGGGGGACGCCCATCCCCGAAAAACCAGGCCTTACCGTGGTGGAAATGTTTGAGGCCGCGCGGACTGGGGAAATCAAAGCGATGCTCATCATGGGCGAAAACCCCATGGTTTCCGACCCGGAAATCCCTCATGTAGCTGAAGCCCTAAAGAAGCTGGAGTTCCTTGTGGTGTTGGACATTTTTCCCAACGAAACCACCCCCCTTTGCCCACGTGATCCTGCCGGCGGCGAGCTTCGCGGAAAAAGACGGGACCTTTACGGACACGGAACGGAAAGTACAACGGGTACGCAAAGCCCTCCAGCCACCCGGGGAGGCCAAGCCGGATTGGCAAATCATCTGTGAGCTTTCGACCCGCCTGGGTTACCCCATGCATTACGAAAACCCCGCGGCAATCATGGAGGAGATCGCTCGCCTTACCCCGATTTATGGGGGGATTTCCTACCCCCGACTCGAGAGGGGAGGGATTCAGTGGCCCTGCCCCACCCCGGACCATCCGGGCACACCTTTTCTCCACAAGGACCGCTTTCCCAGAGGAAAAGGAAAGTTTCATCCCGTGGAGCATCGCGAGCTTGTGGACGCTCCCGATGCCCAATATCCCTTCATCCTTACCACCGGCCGGATCCTCTGGCATTACCACACCCGCACCATGACCAAAAGGGTGGAGGGGCTGCACACGCTTGTGCCCGAGGCTTATGTGGAGATAAACCCGGCGGATGCGAAAGCCCTGGGAGTAAAAGAGGGTAAGAAGGTTCGGGTCTCCTCACGGCGAGCCAGTCTTGTCCTTAAGGCCAAAATTACGGAAAGGGTGCCCAGGGGGATCGTGTTCATCCCTTTCCATTTCGGGGAGACCGCCGCCAATATGCTTACCTCGGCCTTTCCCTTAGATCCCTGGGCCAAAATGCCCGGCCTCAAGGCCTGCGCCGTCCGCGTGGAGCCGACAGAGGAGTAAAAGGATGCACGCACTTCGTCGTGCCCTCCCCCTGCGGGACGGGAAAACCGTGGTACTGCGAACGATTACGCCCCAAGATCTTCCCGCCTGGGAAAAAATGATCCTTTCCTGCAGTAGCGATACGCTTTTTCGCCGTTTCGAGGTCCGCTCCCATCAGGCCGTGCTTTCCCGGGCAAAAGAACTTTGGGATGCGGAAACGGTAGTGATCGTGGCTGAACTGGAGGGCGCGTTGGTGGGAGAGGCCAGGCTCTGTCTCCTTCCCGGCGGGCAATCCGCGGAATTCTGCGTGCTCGTCGCCGACCCTTGGCAAGGGGTGGGCATAGGCGCAGCCCTCACGGATTTCGCTTTGGATTTGGCGAAAGCCATGGGGCTGGAAAAGATCCTAGTGGAGATCATTCCGGAAAACCTGCGGATCATCGATTTTCTGAGACGACGGGGCTTCCGCTTCACCGCCGAAAGGGATGGTCGGACGTACCGCGGCGAGCTTTGTTTCCCCGCGGTTGAAAGAAACAAAAGAAGCCCGTAAAAATCCCGCGGTGGAAGGTGCGGGCGATTCGGTGGTTGCGGGATAGCTTTATCGCGGGGCTTTTGGCCATCCTCCCTCTGGCCCTTACTTGCTTTGTCCTTTGGCTCCTTTACCGCTGGTCCTATGGCCTCTTCGGACCCCATACGCCCTTGGCCAATCTCATGCGCCGCACCCTGGGCTTCTATGTCCCCGGAACGGAAATTTTCGCGAGCCTTATCCTCATCCTGCTTGTCGGGACCATGGCCAGAAACTGGTTAGGACGTACCATCCTCCACAGTTTTGAGCGGGCCCTCCTTCGGGTACCCTTCATACGCCAACTTTACTGGACCGGCCGGGAACTTTCCCGGTTCCTTTTCCGGTCCAACCCCAAAGGGAAGGTGGTGCTCGTGGAGTTCCCCAGTGCCGGAAGCTATGTTCTGGGCATGCTCACCGCAGAAGAGGTGGGGAATGTGAGCCAAACCTTGGGGCAAGAGGTGTGCGCCGTTTATGTTCCCACCGCGCCAAACCCCCCTTTCCGGCTGGGTCCTTTTCCTTCCCAAGGAGCGCCTGATCTCCACGGACCTTACCATGGACGAGGGCCTGACCTTGGTGCTTTCCGGCGGTCTTTTGACCAAGGAGGAAAAAAGTGCCGATTCGCAGGGATAAACGCGAGAGGTATGTGGAGGTTGAAGTAAGCGCGCCGCCGGAGCCCCTTTGGGTGCGCTGCGAATCCTGCGGCGAACTCATTTTCCGGCGAAAGCTCCAGGAAAATTATTACATCTGCCCGCGCTGCGGCGCTTATTTTTTCCTCTCCGCAAAAGAACGGATCTCCGCCCTCGCCGACGAGGGGACATTCGAAGAGTTTCCCATTCCTGCAATTCCGGAGGACCCCCTCGCTTTCTTGGACCAAACCCCGTACAAAGAGAGACTACGCCGGGCGCGCGAGGAAACTGGGCTTTTCGAGGCGGTTTTGGTGGGAACCGCTAAGGTTGGGGGCATACCCGTGGTTTTGGCCGCCATGGATTTCCGCTTCATCGGGGGGAGCATGGGGGTAGGGGTGGGCGAGATCCTCCGCCAGGCCATGGAACGCGCCGCTCAAGGGAAAAAGCCTTTCGTCCTCGTCATTTCCTCCGGCGGGGCCCGCGTACAAGAAGGGATCCTTTCCCTCCTCCAGATGGCCAAAGTGGTGGCCGCGAGGGACGCCTTGGCCGCCGCCGGTGTTCCCTACATCGCCCTCCTCACCTATCCCTCCACCGGCGGGGTCCTTGCCTCCATCGGAAGCCTTGCGGACGTGACCATCGCCGAAGAGGGCGCCCTCATTGGCTTTGCCGGGCCAAGGGTCATCGAACAGACCACGGGCGAGCGGCTTCCTCCCGGGTTTCAAACGGCAAAATTCGCCTTGGAGCACGGGATGGTGGACGCCATCGTTCCTAGGGCTAAGCTTAAAGAGGAACTGGTCCGCGTTCTTTCCGTATTTATGGGGACATCATGACCGACGAGGAGCGCCTGAAAATTTTGGAGGAGAAAGCGGCCGAGCTGCGGCGATTGGCCCAAGAAAATGGGCTTGATCTCTCTTCGGAAATCGCCGTTCTTGAGAAAAAGATTGCCGAGCTCAAAAAAGCGCTGTTTGCGGAGCTCTCCCCTTGGGAAAGGGTCCAGCTTGCCCGCCGGCCCGACCGGCCCAGCGGCCTTCCCTTTGTCCAGGCCCTCTGCGAGGCCTTTTATGAGCTTCGGGGCGACCGCGTCTTGGGCGATGACCCAGCTTTGCGGGGAGGCTTTGGGAAACTCCGCGGAAAAACCGTGGCTATTCTATTCCACCATCGGGGAGGAACGCCGGAGGAGCAGAGGCTCGCGCGGTTCGGGATGGCCTCCGCCCATGGGTATTGGAAAGCCAAAAGGATCATGGAGGTTGCCGGCCGCCTCAAGCTCCCCCTCGTCACCCTCATCAACACGCCCGGCGCTTATCCCGGGGTCCAAGCGGAATCCCACAACATCGCGGGAGCAATCGCTTCCTGCATTTGGCAGATGCTCCGCCATCCCGCTCCCACGGTGTCCGTGATCTTGGGGGAAGGCGGATCCGGCGGGGCCATCGCCCTCGCCACCGCGGATCGCCTGCTTATGCTGGAGAACGCCACGTATTCGGTGATCTCCCCCGAAGGCGCGGCGTCCATTCTTTGGAAGGACGCGAAATTCTGTCAGGAAGCTGCGGAGAAACTCAGGCTCACCGCCGCGGAACTCAAAAGATTAGGCGTTGTGGATGAAGTGATCCCTGAGCCGCCCGGCGGGGCCCATGCGGATTTCGGCCAAACGGTGGCCCTGGTGCGCGAGGCCCTCCTCCGCCACCTGGAGGAGCTTTCTTCCCTTCCCCTGGACGAGCTCCTCCGCCTGAGGTACAAGCGTTATCGATATGTGGGGAGTCCAAACCCGGCCAACTAAGGCTCAAGAGCTTTGCCGCGCCTGTACCCATGCCTGTTCCTACCTTTTTTCCGGCCTTCCGGAATCCGCGCGCATGGAGCTCGCCTCCCTCATGCGGCCTATAGAGATCGGCGAGGGAGAACTCGTCTTTTATGAGGGCCTCCCCGCTTATGGCCTTTATGTGCTTTGTGAGGGAAAGATCAAGGTGGCCAAGCGCACCAAAGGCGGCCGCTCGCAGATCCTCAAACTTTTGGCGCCCGGCGAGGTCCTCGGGGAAAAAACCCTGTTTGACCAGGAAACCTATACCTGCTACGCCAAGGCCTTGGAGCCCTCCCGCCTCATGTTCATCGCGCGCGAGGATTTCCTGGCGTTCATGCGGCGTTACCCCGAGGTGGCCTTCCGGCTCATCGAGAAACTTTCCCGGGAGCTCAAGGCCTTTGGCGACAAACTCGTGGAAATTACCGCCTACTCCGCAAAGGAACGCATGGCCCGCGTGCTTTTGGAATTGGCAAGGGCCTTTGGGAAGGAAACGCCGGAAGGCCTGGATATTGGGGCGGAATTGCCGCGGAGCGAGCTTGCGGAAATGGCGGGCGTCACTACGGAAACTGCTGTTCGCATCCTTTCCGAATTCAAGGAGCAGGGAATCCTTTCCCTCTCCGGCCGGAGGATCATTATCCTGAAGCGCGGGGAACTCCAAGCTTTGGCGCACCCCTTCCGCACGTATCTCCGGGAAAACTTGATTTGATGAGGAAAGTGCTTTTGGGCCTGGGAAATCCCGTGGGCCGCGACGACGGGGTCGGGCTGTATGTCGCTTCCAAGCTTCATGGAACCGATTGGCTCGCCATTCCTGCCCAGAGTTTAGAAAACGCCTGGGGGAAGGTGGAGAAGGAAAAGCCCAAGAAATTGGTGATTGTGGACGCCGCGGAAATGGGGCTCCCCCCGGGAACGATCCGCCGCCTCCCCCTGGGAAAAGGCGCGGAAATGCTGGGCTCAACCCATGGCCTTCCTTTGTCCCTCCTCCTTTCGCTTGTGGACGTACCGGAAGTGGTGCTGATTGGAATCCAACCCAAGGAATACGGGCTTGGTGAGGGATTGAGTCCTGAAGTCCAGGCGGCTGCGGATTCCCTCATTCGCCTTCTTCGGGAAAACCGCGAATACGAGATCCCCGAACTTAGCCTTGGGCAACATTAGTGCAGAAGAGGCTGAGGGCATTTTCTAGACTCGCCTTAAAAGCTCGGAGTGCACGTCCGGTCAGTATGGCATCTTCCCATCCGGATTTCCGCAAATATCGCCTTTGGGAGGTATGCTGATTTTTGTTAAGCAAGGCTTTCGTGTACTTACTCCCACACCAAAAGGAAGAGCCCTTCGCCAAGAGAAAGAATCCGCGTGGGGGCAGGCCAGGTCACGGCCTCCTGGGGTAGACCATGCTTCCGCAAAATTGGTTTTGGGAGCATCTCCGGCGAAACCGGTTGGAGCTTAAGCACCTGGCCAGGAAACTCCAGCCAAATGAGGGAAACCGGGAGGATGCGTTCGTCGCGAAAGGAAAGGAGCTGGAACTCGTAGCCCCAGCCGGAGTTGAGGACAAGCTTGTCGGAAGAAAGGTCGTAACCCACGACCACCGCGTAATGGGTGGGGAAAATCCCGCCCTCGCCCTGCCAGTCAAAAAGGAGCACCGCCGGCGTTCCCTCCCGAATTAACCGAACGGCCCGA
>Ga0080004_1126242_pt1 | contig 35393 bp, 34 predicted proteins | sample WasSprMetagenome_FD_69207 | JGI IMG/M metagenome (GOLD analysis project Ga0080004, IMG submission 69207) | Sulfidic aquatic microbial communities from Washburn Spring, Yellowstone National Park, USA - WS (SPADES assembly) (version 2) | ecosystem: Environmental > Aquatic > Thermal springs > Hot...
CAGTTTATGATCCAAGATTAGGGGCTGTTGTTATAGAAACTCACGTACCTTCAATAAAAGTGGGGGATGTTTTAGATATTTATATTGATGGGGAGGGATAAACTTGGATGATACAAAAATTAAGTTTCCAATAATGGGGGAGATAAATAATGTATAAACTCACATTAACATGTAAAGTTATAACTCCTATGTTTATGTCAGGTTCAGATGGAAGATCTCCAGAATTAAGACCTTCCGAAATCAAAGGTTTAATGCGTTTCTGGTGGAGAGCCATAAAAGCAGAAAAAGACATTACAAAACTAAAAAATGAGGAATTTGAAATTTTCGGGGGAATAGGAGAAAGAGCAAATAAAAGTAAAATAAAAATTAGAGTAAAACCAGATCCAAAAAATACCTATAGGGGTAAATATAAACGTTTGCCACATAATCCAAATAAGACATTTAAATTAGATTGTTTTAACATTAATACAATTTTTAAAATTATTATAGAATCTCATAAAGACATTAGTTTTTTTAGAGATCTTTTAATAATCTCAATAATATTAGGTGGTTTTGGAAAAGGAGCAAGAAGAGGATTTGGAAGTATAGAAATATGTGAACCTGCATATCTTAAATTTGAAAACATTGAGGTAAAGGAATTCTTAGAAAAAATCACATATCTTCTGAATAATATAGACAATCATTTTATAGTCCAAAACTCCAAAATAATAAATACCAGGGCAGGTACAAATTATCCATGGATAAAGGAAATTGAAGTTGGGAAAAACCATGTTGATTGGGAAGAATTATTAAAAAAAATAGGAGAGGCTTCACATAAGTATAGAGATCCCTCATTAGGATGTGCATCTCCAAGGATGGCATCACCTATTTATGTTTCCGTAATAAAACTCAAAAATATGTATTACCCGATTGTTACTACTTTACAAAACTCTTTCCCTACTTCCCATAAATTTTCTATAAACCTCAAAAAGCAAGAAGATTTTAAAAGAGAGGTACTATCATGATTTGGTATGATAACTTTCTTAAAAAATTCTTTCACGATCCTATAGACAAACCTTTTAACATTCCATCTCATGAAGTAAGAGCTAAAAAATATGCAGAATATTTTGGAGTGTCTAATATTCAAAAAGATGATTATTCTCTTTCAGATATAATAGCATCTTGTATGGAACGTAGTCTTTTACCCAAAGATATTCAACAACCTTTAACAGAAATAAGACATCCATTAAGTGAAGAGAAAATAGAAGTCAAAAATTTAGAAAGTGATACCATAATAAAAAATTTTGAAACAATTATTCAAAAAATTGCTCTAAATTATGAGGGTATTGATAATTACGAACAGAAATCTTTCCTTATATGGCGAAATTTATTAGATGAGATAAAAGATAAAATAGAAAATAAAGAATTAAAAAAACTCCTATTTATCTTACCTGCAGATACAAGAATACCAGATCATTCAATTTGGGAACACTTAAAAATTACCACAGCAATAAATTCATTTGAAAAATATCAAAATAATTCTTTATTTTTATTTACTCTTGGACCTGTACAATCTTTCATATCTCAAGCAAGAAAAACTCAAGATTTTTTCATGGCAAGCTTTATTCTTTCTTATCTCACATTTATCGCTATACTAGAAGTCATAGAAAAATATGGCCCTACTTCCATTATATATCCTGATTTATATAAACAGCCCTTAATGGATTGGTATCTTATCAATAAGAAAAAATTAACTATTAAAGACTTTAAAATGGAAAATACTCTCTTGCCAACCATACCTAACAGGTTCGTTGCAATAATTGGAACTACTGATAAAGAAGAGATCAAGAACTTTGCAAAATCTATAATTGAAAAAATAAAGAATGAGATTATAATGGCAATAAATACAATTTTAGATAAACTAAATATTAAATTGTCAGATAATCATAAAAGCATTCTAAAAAATCAACTTTTAGACTTTCCCCAAGTTTTTTGGGTAGGCATACCCTGGAAAAAAGGAAACTCAGATTTAGAAATTGAAGATTTAAAAGATTTCTGGGAAAAAGAAAACATAAATATTTGGAAAGAGTTTTTTGACTTTGCAAAGAATAATGGAGAATTTCCTCCAAATGTAGGTTTCTTGTATCAACTTATATATACTGTTGCTGAAAAATCTATCGGCGCAAGAAAAAATTTAAGAGGATTTGAACAAAAGAAGGAAACAGGTAAAAAATGTTCTGTTTGTGGAGAGAGAAATATAATATTTTATAAAAATAACACATTAAGGATAGAACCTCTATTTATAATAAATAATTTAGATTTTTTTTATGATAAGAAACCAGAAAATAGTTTTTTAGTGCTTAACGATACAGATATTACTAATCAGATTCTTAGTGAAAATGAAGGACTTTGTGCTTTGTGTTTTCTTAAAAGGACTTTCTATAAATATTTAGAAGAAAAAATAGATGAAAGAGTTTTCAAAGATTTTTCCTTCCCATCAACCGCTGAAATTGCTTGTGCAGATTTTAAAGAACATGCAATAAAAGAAAGTAAAGAAGAATTTGAACAATATGAAAAAAGATTTTTGGAAATACTTAAAAAATATGATCAAAGGAATCAATTTAACTATTTAAAAATAAAATCTTTACCTAAAATAGGATTAGGAAAAACCCTAGAAGGATCTTGGTGGTACATTGAAAATATAACAGAAAAAAATTTCTTAGACGAGTTAAATATAAAAATTGATAAAGATTCTCTTGTAGAAATTAAAGAACTATTAGAAAAATTAGGAAAACCTAACCCTTATTATGCAGTTATTTATCTTGATGGAGATAATATGGGAAAATGGCTTTCTGGTGAAAAACTCCCAGAAATTCAATATGCTTATAATTCAGAGGTTTGGGAAAAACTGCCCATAGATTTTAAAGAGGAGCTTAAAAAATACTCTACAAGAAAAATCCTAACTCCAGCAATACATTCTTCTATATCCACAGCTCTTAGAAATTATGCACTTGAATTTGTAAAAAAGATCGTTGAAGAAGAATATTTAGGAAAATTAATCTATGCAGGAGGAGATGATGTTCTTGCCTTTGTAAATTTGAAAGACCTCTTTGATATCATAGAAAAGTTAAGATGGTCATTCTCTGGACAGATAACATTCAAGAACTCAGAAAATAAGGACGAAATTATTGTAGATATAAATAATACCTCTGGCTTTGTCCTAAAAGATAATATTTACTATTTAACAATGGGGAAAAATGCTACATGTTCTATGGGTATAGTGATTGCCCATTATAAAGAGCCTTTAAAGATAGTAATAGATAAAGTTTTTGAAATGAATAAGAAAGCAAAAACTAATGGGAGAGATAAATTTGCTATTTCATTGCTTAAAAGATCAGGAGAAGAAAAAATAGGAATTGCAAAATGGATTATAGAAGACGACTTAACAACAAATATTCTTAAGAATCTAAAAGATTGGATGAATAAAGATAGAACAGAAAAAAGATACATTTCAGATAAATTTATACAAAAATTTAGGGTAGAATTTCAAAAAATAAAACAAAATCAAATTTATGGAGACGCTATAAATGCTGAACTTAAAAGGTTAATATTAAGAGCATACAATGGACTACCAAAAGAATCTAAAGAAGAAAAAAATAAATTTTTAAATAATTTTTCAGACCATATTATAAAACTTTTATGGGGAATGGGTGGAGATATAGACAACTTCTTAAATCTTCTGGAGATTGCAAGTTTTATGAATAAGGGGGATTAAAATGTTCTATAAGATAAAACCTCTTGATACAATCTTTTTTAGAGATGGTCGACCTTTTAGTATGGGTTACGATACATGGGCAAATCTAATCTTTCCTCCATATCCATCAACAATATATGGTTCTATAAGAAGTTGGCTTATCTTTGAAAGAGGAAGTCTAATTGATTTTGAAAACAATAAATTTGAGAATGAACTTGGAACACCAAATAAAAAAGGAAGTTTAAAAATAAATGGTATTTTTATTGAATATAATGACACGTTACTTTTTCCTATTCCAAGAGACTTACTAATATTGGAAGAAACTAAAGATTTACATAAATGCGATGAAAACAAAAATTTAGATAAATATAGGAAAAACAAAAAAACACTTATCCCCCTTTCTCTTTCTCAAAAACCAGAAGTTTTTATTTCTGACTATGAATTAGATTATATTTTAGTAAATAAAAGTAATGAAAAATTAGATGAAGCAGAGGGATTTTTAGACATTAATAGTCTTCTTAAATATTTAACATGTAATGATAATTCTTATCATCCTATAGATAAAAAAGATATCTTTGAAATAGAATATAAAATAGGAATTAAAAGAAATAGAAAAACTTTATCATCTGAAGAGGGTTATTTATATAGGATTCCTATGATAAGACTTAAAAAGGATGTAAATTTCTTCATTCAAATAGAAGGATTAAACCATTACCCAGAAATGGGTATGATTCAGCTTGGTGGAGAGGGTAGAATAGCGGAGATAAAAAAATATGATAACGACCTATTAAAAGACTTAAGAGATATAAATTTTGAATTTAAAAACAATATTTTCAAACTTTACTTAGCAACACCTGCCATTTTCAATAATGGTTGGTTACCTGAATGGATTGACAAATCAAATTATGAAGGAAAATATAATGGAATAAGACTAAAACTAATAGGCTGTATAATTGGAAAATATAATTTGATTGGGGGATGGAATTTGGCAAATCAAAAACCTAAGCCTATGTTCAAAGCAGTCCCATCAGGAAGCATATATTACTTTAAGATTCTTAATGATACACCTCCTGAGAAGGTTAAAGAAACTTTTCATCTTAAAAATATCTCAGATGTTAACTCGGAGGAAGGATATGGATTAAGTTTAATTGGAGGGGTATGATGATAAAAGTAATTACTCCAGTAGGTACGTCAGTTTTTGAAAATTATATTAAAGAAAATGATAATGTTATTTTTAGAAATGCTTATATACCAATCAAGGAAAATAAATATCGAGCGGATGATCTTAATAAAGAAAATGATAGAAGAAAAGTAATTGAAAATACTTTAAACGAAAAATGGTTTAGGAACAATATAAATGCTTCTGCAGAAATTAAAAGTTTAATAAAACTTAAAGAGCAATTACAAGAAGATTTTGATATATATTTACTTTACTCTGATACTGCCATAAGTAGGCTTGCAGCAGAAATATTACAAAGAGCTATAACCTACTATGAGAGCCTCAAAAAATCGGAAATAAGAATTCAGAAAATAGAGGAACTACAGATATGGAATAAAGAAGAATTTATAAAAGGAATGACAAATTTAGTAAGAACAATTAATAATATTGCAAAAGGATATTGGGAAAATATAATTATTAACATAACAGGGGGATACAAAGCAACTATCCCATATTTAACCTTATTGGGACAAATTAATAGATGTTCTATTTATTACATCTTTGAGGATACTGATACTTTAATAAAAATTCCTTATCTTCCAATAGATATAAAATGGGATCTTTTTGATGAATATTGGGAATATATTGAAAAAGTTGAACATCCAAAAATTCATCCTAAGGATGATCTTCCTTATTTCTTTTTAGAAAATTTTAAACCATTATTGATAGAAGAAAAAATCAATGGCAAAACTTACGTATCTTTAAACCCTCTTGGAGAGATATTATGGGAAAAATACAAAAGCAGATATTTTATTTTCTATGCACCCCAAGATGTATATGAGGATATTGAAAAACAAGCTTATATTCGTGAAATAATTACCACAAAATTTTATAAAAAAGAAATAAGAGAAAACAAGACACAAACAAAAAACAACCATAGGGTATATGATGATGGTAATAATCCTTATAGAATTTTTTACTTTGAAAAAGATGATAAAATTTATATTTATAAAACTTTTGAATCTCACAACAACTATGAAGATTACCTTAATAAATACCCCTTTGACGATAATTTAAAAAATAAAATAATAAGAACATCTAAATTGTATAAAAAGGAGGTTAAAAATGTTTAAGAAAGGAAAATTATTTTTTATAATTGCAGAAACTCCTCTTCACCCTGGAAGTGGAGGTGACTCTTCAGGACTTGTTGATTTGCCTATTCAGAGAGAAAGATACACAAATTATCCTAAAATTGAAGCATCAGGATTAAAAGGATGCATAAGAGAAGCATTTTATTCTTTTATTGATTTAGACAAAAATCAAAAGCAGTACATTTTAATACAAAATGATAAAACAAAAAAATTATTAGAAAAATTTGATACTTTAAAAGAGATATGGAAGAATGAAAAAGGAGAAGAAAAAAAAGACACAGATAACAATACTTTAATCCTTTATAATCAAGCAATAGATTTAATTTTTGGGCCTGAAAACACAGACGAAGCCCATGCAAGTGCTCTATCTTTTACAGATGCAAGAATTTTATTATTTCCAGTTAAATCTTTAAAAGGGGTATTTGCTTGGATTACTTGTCCTCTTGTCTTAGAAAGATTTAAAGAAGATTTAAAATTGGTAGGGCAAATTCCAGAAGAGTTGGATATTGATTTCACAAATATCCAAAATACTTTCCCTGAGCAAACAAATATCAGTATAGATTCTAATATTGTTCTTGAAGAATATACTTTTAAAGTAAAAGAAGATAAGCAAACATCTCAAATTGCAAAACTTCTTGCAAAAAATATCTTTCCCCAAAGCGATAAAGATATTTATAAATTTTGGAGAGAAAAACTTGAAAAAGATCTCGTAATTCTTTCCGACGATGATTTTGAGCAGTTTGTTTCAACCTCAACTGAGGTTATAACAAGAACAAGGATTGATGATAAAACTGGGACAGTAAAACCAGGGGCTCTATGGACAGAGGAATATTTACCTCAAGATACTATCTTATACTCTATAGCCATGGCTTCTCCAATAAGAGTAAAGGATGAAGAAGCAAAAGGAGTTTTTAAAGCAAATAACTCCAACGAAGAAGCAGAAAAGGTACTTGAGTTTTTTGAATTAGGAGTTCCTGAAATCATTCAAATTGGTGGAAATCAAACAATTGGAAAAGGACTTGCAAGAATTCAGATATTTAATTTTGGGGGGGAGTAAAAAATGAATAAAGAGAATAAAGAAACGTTAATAAACAAACTTGAAAAAGGTAGAGCTGAGTTTGCATATAAATGTATACAAGAAAGCTTAATTAATCTTAAACCTTTTGAACTTAATTCAGTAAAATTTTTAGAAGATGCTGTTAACTCAATTAAAGATACAATAATAAATAAAATGAAAGAAGAAATCAAGGAAGAAAAAATTAAGGAAGAAAAAATTAAAGATCTATTGGATTCACCTTATGAATATTCTTTAAAAGATAATTATAACAATTTAACAGATGAAGAAAAGAAAGTTATAAACTTTTATAAAAATCTACTTAAAAACTACCGTTCTTACGTTAAAAAAATACCTACTATGATACTTTCAAATGGCTTAGGTCAAACTCTTGCCTTCATAAAATCTAAATCTGAAAAAGGAAATGCCTACAAATTGATTTATGAACAACTTACAGAATATATTAGAAATCCTTACACAACAAGAATACAAATGCCAGAAGATAAAAAGGAACTTGTAGAATGGGTAATATCATGTGGTTCCGAAAAGTATAGATATATAACTCAAGAAATACTTGCTTTTTTAAATTGGCTTAAGAGATTTGCTGAAGGTCTAATAGAGGAGGAAGAAGAATGAATAATAATAATAAAATAAATATTCCTCAAAATAAATATTTTAATAAAGACCTAATGAATATTTTTGAATCATATCTTAAAAAAGAAATTATCGAGAAACAATTTAATGAGATTAATTTTTTTTATCTTTTTAATATGCCTCATATTAATGAGAAAATTAATGAGAAAATGACAATAAAATTAAATGAAGATATTGAGAAATTTGTTTGGGATACTCATTTTATAGAAAATATTAATAATAGAAGAGATAGTACAATCTCTTATTTGAAAAATTTAGGATTTGAGGTCTACTCAGATATAATTTTAAAAGTCTCATGGCGTCTCATCATCGGCCTTGGAGCCTCACATCCACAAGAAACTTCTATGACCCTTCACCATATTTATGGGATCCCATATATACCAGGATCTGCAATTAAAGGAATCACAAGACATTGGATAATTCTAAAATTCGCTGATGATATTGCCAGAGAAACAAAAGAAGATTTTGAAAAAATTACAGATAAAATTTCATCTGCCATTGAATCTGATTATGATATAAATAGACAGATAGATGAAATAAACTTTAATGATATATTAGATATTTTTGGAACACAAAAACATGAAGGGAAAATAATATTTTTTGATGCTTTTCCTATTGAAAATATAAAACTAAATGAAAAAATAAAACTAAAAACTGATATAATGAACCCCCACTATCCAGATTATTATACCAAAAATGAACCTCCGACCGATTGGCAAAGTCCTAGACCTATAAAATTCCTTACAATTGATAGCAATACAAAATTCCAATTTTATATTGCTGGAAAGGATAAAGAATTGCTTGATAAAACAAAAAAATTATTAATAGAAGCTCTAAAAAATTATGGAATTGGAGCTAAAACATCTCTTGGGTATGGAATATTTGAAGAATAAAATATTATCCATTAGGGTGGTGTGCATTATTAAGATATGAGTAAATTAATATGTGCTCTTGTACCAAAGGGTGGAGAGAAATATATTTATCATTTTAATGATAATAAAAGTTCTAATAAAAAATCCTTTGAAGGGAACTCTACTATTGAGGCAATAACCCAATATCTTATCTCTCAAAATGAAGAATTTAAAATTCTCCTCTTAAGACCTGAATCTATTGAAAAAGATCAAGAAGAAAAATTAATATCAGAACTTTTAAAATACCGTGTTCCTAAGGAGAATATTAAATGTGTAGAGGTTCCAGTAAAAGGAAATTATGAAAGCAAAAAATTCAATCTAAATAACCATACAATTACTGCAGATATAACTTTTTTAGCCATGCAGGATTGTACCGATGATGATATTAAGGAAATAATTTTGGATGTATCAAGAGGATTAAATTTTCAGATTTTAGTTATCGTGGATGCATATAGAAGATTTCTTGTAGCTCAACAAGCAAAAAACTATATTGATAAAGCTAAATGCCCAAAATTTTATTATGTATATCTCACCCCAGTAAATCTAAAGGAGAAAGAGTATGAAGTAACATTTGAAGAAACCAAAACACCTTTCTTTGTTGATTATTTTAAAGATGTAAATAAGCTTCCCTTTAAATTTGATACAGAATACTACCAAGACCCCTTACCCTTTTACCAAGAACTCAACTTCATTAAAGAAATAATTTCTTGTGTTAATGAATGTATATCCGCCATAAAAAGGGGATTTGCTTTAGCCTTTCTTACCATAATAAATTGGAATAATATTGAAAAATTATTGGCCCTATCCTATGAAAAACTTACTTTAAAAAGAATAAAAGAATTAATTGAGACCTTCTCGATAGAAAAAGATAATACTAAAGAAATAAAATTATCTATGGAATACTCTTTGGGAAAGCTATGGATCTACATATATCTTCTAGAAACCTTTTATAAAATATATAAGGAATATGAGAACAAAATAGAGATAGAAGAACATAGAAAATGGGTAAAAATAGAAACCCTAAGAGACTTTAATGAAAAGATAATCAAGAATCATTTTAAAGAAACCAGCTCATATACATTACTGGATAATGAGTTGGAAAATTTCAAAAAGATATTTAAAGAAGGTAATATAGAAACAAAACCCCCATCTTCAAACCAGGAAAGAAACTTTAATGCTCATGCGGGATTACTATATGAATTTATAGATCAAGATTACAAAAATTATAGATTATCTTATAAATTAGGAGAAATTCTTGATAAAGATCACAAAAAGAAAATAGAAGATTATGTAAAAGATTATTTAAAAGCTTGGACATAAAAAAATGAAAAACATACTGCTATCACTCATAGGAATTGGAAAAGGACAAAATGGGAAAGGATATATTAAGACAAAATATAAATTTGAGAATGGACAAATCTACGAGACTGCCTTTTTCGGATCAGCCTTATATCGATATATATCTACTGAGAAAAATATAGATAAATGGTTTATCTTTGGAACCAATAAATCTTCCTGGTCTGAAATCATAGACACTGTAGAAGAGAATCAAGATATTTTAGAAGAACTCTATATTAAAGTAAGGGATGAAGAAAAAAATGGAATATCAGAAAATACATTAAAAGAATGGCAAGAAAAACTTTCTAAGTTTATACCAGGAATAGAGCTTATTCTTACAGACCCTTTAGACTACAAATTTTATGTGGAATTTTTAATCAAAAATCTTCCTGATGATGACCTTTTCATGATACTTGATATTACCCATGGTTATAGATTTATGCCCTTTATCCTCAGTTTCTCCTTAATGTATATAAAAAATTTCAAAAAAATAGCAGACTTAGATATATACTATGGAGCCTTTGAAATGAAAAAGGAAGTGACACCTGTAATAAAAATAGACTTTATAAATGAACTATTCAAGCTGTCCACTTCTTATGAACTTTATAAATATTCGGGATACTTTCCTGAAATCCTAAAAAATCTCGGAATTCAAAATACACAAAACATTTATTTCCAAATTGAGATGAATTGGAGACCTCAAAAAGAATTAAGAGACATTATTACAAAACTGGATAATATTAAGGAGGAATACAAAGTTGTATGTGCTAAAAATATCAAGAAAGAATTACAACCCCTTCTTGAAAAGGAACTATTAGAAGATCGTATGGTAGAAAGAGCAAAATACTTTTTTGAGAAAAATCAGTATCTGAAAAGCCTCATATTAATATATGAGGCTATAACCATATGTATGTTAAAAAGATCGGGAGTTAGTAATATACATGAAATCTCAAATAGGAAAGATTTCATAAGGGATAAAATTCCCCAAATATTAAAAGAAGAATGGATGCAGAATACTTTTAAAACCTTGGAAGGAGTAAGAAACAACGCTGTGCATGGAAATATAAGAGATAACTCTATATATCAACATATAAAGGATAAAGAAAAATTTTCTGAACTTTTTAAATCATCATTAATTCTTTATGAAAAACTTAAAAAATAACCTTCTTTAAAATTACTTTAATTGACTTTTACCTCATAATTGAGTAAAAAAATAAATGCTATGTGGACAAAATTAGATTGTTATCCATGTTTTTTAAAACAAGCTCTTTCTGCATTAAAGAGATCTAATTTATCTGAAGAAAAAAAGATTGAGATAATAAGAAAATCTGCTGAGTATATATCTACTTTGTCCCCTACAGAATCCCCAGCCTATAATACCTACCTTACCTTTAAAAAAATCTATGAGATGGCAGATCTTAAAGATCCCTATTATGAGGAAAAGAAACATTACAATAACTTAGCCCTTAAGCTATATGATACTCTTAAAAATATTGTAGAAACCTCTAAAGACCCTCTTTATACAGCTATAAAAGTTGCTATAGCGGGAAATATAATTGATCTTGGCATCCTTGATATATCTAAATTAAATTTAAGGGAATATATTAAAGATATCATAAATACACCTCTTGCCATAGATCATTATCACTATTTTAAACAAGAACTGGAAGAGACAGATGAGATTCTTTATCTTTTGGACAATGCAGGCGAAATAGTATTTGATAGGATTCTGATAGAAGAATTATCTAAAACAAAAAACATTATAAGTGTAGTAAATGAATACCCCATAATAAACGACGCCATACTTGAAGATGCAATAGAGGTTGGACTTAATAAGTACTCTAAAGTAATTACCACAGGATCAGGATCTGTAGGAAAGCCACCTGAACTTGGATCTAAAGAATATCAAGATATATTTTGTAATGCAAAATTAATCATATCAAAAGGACAAGCAAATTACGAGGGTTTAGAGGGAAGAGGCTATAATATATTCTTCCTACTTAAGGCAAAATGTGAAATTGTGGCAAAGAATTTAGATGTAAACGAAGGAGACTCAGTATTTTTATACGAAAAGGCTAATCAAAAGAGATTATAGCAAGAGATCTATCTAAAACTAAATTATATACTTTATCTTCCACAAAAACTTTTACAAAATAATAATTATCTTTTTCTTCCACTTCTACTTGAACATCTTCCTCCTTTATTATTCCTTTAACCCTCATAAAATCTTTAATTATATCCTTAATATTATCCTTTGAAATCTTCCCTACCCTTTCCACTTCTCTTATCACATAGCCTGATCCTCTTTCATCCCCTACAAGCTCTATAGTAGCATAGATAAGATCTAAAGGTCTCAAATAATAACATAAAAGTAGATTTCTATTTTCAGGAAGAAGCAAAACCTTAGGATCTATATTTTTCAAAGAATAGGGTATAGCTAAAATCAAATCTCCTTTCTTAATAAAATTTTTATAACCTTCTATTGATTTACTTTCTAATACCTCTAATACTAACTCTACATACGGAAATTTGCCTAAGATTACACTTTTTACCTTTGCCAAGACTAAACTCTTGTTTTCAACAATTGGCATACTTTGGGCAAAGGTATATTGATAAAGAAACAAAAGGCTTAAAACCATGATCAAAAACTTTATAACATTCATTTCTTCTCCTCCCTTTTTATTACAAAACTACAATTATTATTATATAATATTCACCAATTGAGAACTAAAATTCCATCGAGGGAGGTTAAAGATGCGAAGGGGTATATCGATTCTAGTAACAATTTTTATCTTTCTATCCTTATTATTTACCTTCACCTTTGCCCAAACTATACCAATCACCAAAGTACACATAATGCCACCTCATGAAAAACTCTTAAACAAGAAAATTGAGATTCCAAAACTTCCTGAAGTAACCCCCGAAAACATACCCCAAGGGACAAGAATCTATGGAACTATTGAAAAAGCCCAAGGAATAGGTAAAGCTATTGTAATTCCAGTAGAATTTACAGATAAGCCAAGACAACCAAATGACGTTATTCCTTCAAACTACTTTAATCTACTTTTTAACAGTATTGGAGCAGACTGGAGTACTATTAATCCATACAATGTGGGAAGTGTAAGAGAATTTTATTTAGAAAATTCCTATAACCAATTTGATATTACAGCTACCATACTTCCTTGGTACACAGCAAGATATACCTATACCACATATATAAACGATGGAAATAATGGTTTTAACGGAGGAGTCTTTATATTAGTAAGAGAAGTCTTACAAAATGCAGTTAACAATGGTTATGATTTAAGAAATTATGATGTAATTTTTATTATCCATTCTGGACAAGGAGCAGAATGGACAGGAAATACCAATGATATATGGTCTCATTCATCTGCAGTCTATGTAACTATAAATGGTCAACAAGTTCCAGTTAGATACACCATTCAGCCAGAGTATATGTTAGATTATGATTCTAAGGGTAATCCCGTAATAGTTCCTCAAACAGTAGGAGTTTTTGTACATGAGATGGGGCATGCCTTTGGAAGACTTCCAGATCTTTATGATAGAGATTATTCTTCCTTAGGTCTTGGAAGATGGAGTCTTATGGCAGGAGGATCATGGAATGGACCTATCGGTCCTGGAGGATATACCCTTGGTGGTGGACCTTCCCATTTTGATGCATGGAGCAAAATTCAGCTTGGATGGGTCACACCAATTGTTCCAAAAGATAATCTAACTAACGTGATAGTTCCACCAGTTGAAAAAGAGCCTGTAGTATATAAACTTTGGACCGACGGAGCTGAGGGACCTCAATACTTTTTATTGGAAAATAGACAAGCTATAGGCTTTGATCGTTTCTTAAGAGGGTTTGGACTTCTTATATATCATGTAGATGAAAATATGAGAAGTTATCAAAATGATGTTGAGTGGTATCCAGGACTTGACCCCACATTACATTATCTTGTAGCTCTTGAACAAGCAAATGGTTTGTGGCAACTTGAAAAAGGTCAGTCTTCTGGAAATCCTGGACACCCATATCCTGGATCTACAAGCAATACTACCTTTGATACCAATAGCACACCAAATAGCAATGCTTATGGAGAAATTCCTACGGGAGTTGCTGTCAGAAATATCGCAGTTTCAGGAGAAAATATCACTTGTGATATATCTGTTAAACAGGAGACTGTGCCATCCGCACCAACCTTTATATCCCATTTTGCTTGGCTAAATGAGAATCCAAACACTTTAAGACCTCTCTTTAAATGGACAGCTCCAAATAGTACAGAAAGCCAACTTCAAGTAGCAGAGGATCCAAACTTTATTAATATAATCCTTGATATAACTACAGATAAATCTGAATATAGACCAACCCTTGATGAAACCTTAAAACCTGGAACCACTTATTATGCAAGGGTAAGATCTAAAAACTCTGCAGGTTACTCTCCATGGACAACAAAATCCTTCACAACCCCATCAACCCTTGAAGCCTTACTTGTATCCGATGATGGAGGAAACTATGGTATAGCACCATATATTGAGAAGGCTTTAATAGATGCTAACATAAACTATTTTATAATAGATGTATTTAATGATAATGCTGTACCATCAGCAGATGATATGGCACTATTCAATTTTGTAGTATGGGTAGGAGATTGGGGAGCTATATACGATTCATCAGCTCAAGATGAGATAATGAAATATTTAGATAAGGGTGGAAAATTATTTATATCAAGCCAAGACCTTGGTTGGGGATACTCTGCAGGTTATATTAGTTCAACCTTCTATAATCAATACCTAAGAGCAAAATTTGTACAAGATAATGTAGAGATATATTCTGTAAAAGGAATAAATAATACCCCATTCGCAAATATTTCCTTTAATATTAATACAAGGGACTCCGCCATGAACCAAGTATACTTAGATGAAATCGATCCATTAGAAGGTGCAGTACCTATCTTTTTATATAATCCTAATGCTTCTCCATCTCCTATAATGCCTGAAATAAAAATTCCAGATAAAATAAAGGTAAAGAAATTCCCAACTATTGTTAACAAAATTATAGCCTCATCAGGTACAGCAGGTTTATATTATATAGATCCAGAAAAAAACTTTGGTGTAGTGTATCTTGCCTTTGGCTTAGAAGGAGTAGATCCATCAATATCTGGAACAATAATGAAAAAGGTTAAAGATTTACTAAATTATCCAAGTATAACTGCTACAGCAACTTCCGTATTTGATCCTTCTAAAGGAGAAAATTGCAATATCAACATAACAGTATCAGACGAAACGGGCTATTCTTATCTCACAATAAAGATCTATAACACTATAAATGGTCAAAAGAATATGTTAGTTAAGACCTTAGCTAACAATATTAAGGTTCTCAACGGTACATATAATTATTCATGGGATGGAAAAGATGAAAGTGGAGCTTTACAGCTAAATGGTAAATATATAATTGAAATAACCGCTAAAGATGAATCAAACAATATTATTACAAAGAATTTATACACTACCATATCTTCTGCTTTACCGTTGTCACTTGTAAATGTAACAAAATTCACAAAAACCTTTAATCCTAAAGATGGTCCCGCTGAAATATTCTTCAATATAACTCAAAATGCAAAAGTAAAATTCGTAGTTTATGATCTTTCTGGTGTAAAACTATATGAAAGAGATTTAGGATACTTACCAGCAGGAAATTACAGCATCCTTTGGGATGGAACAAACTGGAAAGGCCAAACCTTAAAGAATGGTCTATATCTATTCCAGATTGTAGCAACATCTGATCAAGGAGAGGTAAGAATAAATAGATTCATAGGTATACTGAAGTAATATTTAATATTTTGGTAGGATATGAAGGAGGATTAAAACTATGAAAAAAATTATTTTGATTAGTATAATTAGCTTATTTCTTTTATCGTATACCTTTGCAAGTAGCACAGGGGGAGCCTTCTCCCCCGTCATTCTTAATGCAAGATCAGCTGGAATGGGAGAGGCATATGTGGCAATCTCTGACGATTTAGGAGGGTTAGTATATAACCCAGCAGGCCTTACAAATATAAATTTAGTAACCTTAGGCTTTAACCATCTACAGATACCACAAGGATTTACAAGAGTAGAGTTTATAGGAGCAAGTTATAATATCAATGGAACTATTGTAGGAGCTGGAATAGAAGCCAAAGGAATTACCAATGAAGAAGAACTTCTTTTCCCATTTCAAGAAAATGCAGTAAGTTTAAACATGGCAAGAAAAATTTTTCCCAACTTAAGCTTAGGATTTAGAGGACACTTTTATTCAGCTACTCTTGATACTGCTTCAGGAGTAGGATTTGGATTTGATCTTGGAGCTATATATGAAGTAAATAATATGTTAAAAATAGGCGCTTGTTGGTACAATCCTATAAGCTATCTTAAGTGGAGTACTGGAACTATAGAATCGGTAGGAAAAGAAGATTTAGTTTTAGGAACTTACATAAATTTAGATCTTAAATCCTTCTTATTATCTTTAGCATTAGACCTATCTCTATATGACAAAATGTATTTCTATCAAAGACTACATTTAGGATCAGAGTTAAAAATATCTGGAACTCCCATACTTTTAAGAACTGGATATAATGGAGAAAAAAATACTTTCAGCTTGGGAGTAGGACTTAATCTTAATAATATCCAATTTGATTATGCATTCCTCTATTCAAAAGATCTTTCTAATCAACATGTATTTGGACTCGCGTTAAAATTTTAAGATAAGCTTAAAGATTTATAGAAAAAAAGGCCTCCTTTAAATCGGGAGGCCTTTTTATTTTGTAAAAAAATAGACAATTCTGTGATACAATTTAAAAATAGCAGAAAGGAGATAAATTATGTGTGGTAGATTTACCCTTATTCAAGTAGAAAAAATACCTGAGAGATTTGATGTAAGGTTTTTAGGTGAAGTTAATTTAAAAAAAAGATATAACATTTCACCCGATCAACCTGTACCCATAGTTTTTCAGGAAAGTCCTAATAAATTAGAAGAAATGATATGGGGATTTATACCCCACTGGGCAAAAGAAAGGCCAAAAGAAAGACCTATAAATGCAAGAGCAGAATCCCTTCTTGAAAAAGCTATGTTTAAAGATTCCTTTTTGAAAAGACGTTGCTTAGTACCTTCTGATGGATTTTATGAATGGAAAAAAGTGGGCAAAGAAAAAATACCTTATTATATTAAAATGAAAGACAATTCTCTTTTTGCCTTTGCAGGAATCTATGATATTTGGATTAGTCCCGAGGGAAAGCCAATTAAAACCTTCACCATAATAACCACAGAACCAAATGAACTGGTTAGAGAAATTCATGAAAGAATGCCCGTAATACTTAGTAAAGAAGAGGAGAAAATATGGGTAAATAAGGAAGAAAAAGATATAGAAAAGCTTCTCTCCCTCTTAAAACCTTATCCTGCAGATGAAATGGAAGCATATCCTGTATCCAAAAAGGTAAATAATCCTCAAAATGATTCTGAGGACCTTATCAGACCTGTAAAAATCTTTTATATAAAAGGACAAAACAGACTTGATCTTTAATTATGCTTTTCTATCCAATCATAAATAGTATTATAAAACTTATTTTTATATTCCTCATCCTCAAAAAGTTCATGATATCCACCAGGAAATTCTATTAAACTTTTATCTACCACAGTAAGTTTTTTGAAAAATTCTCTTGCTCCGTTTGGATCCACATATCTATCATCAGTAGGTACAAGAATTAAAGTTGGTACCTTCATATCCTTAGCTTTTTCATGAGCTATCCTAATATTTTCAATCATACTCAATCCAAGCCTAAAAGATATCTTACTATGCATGAGAGGGTCACTCGCCACTTTCTTAATTACCTCTTTATTTCTAGATAGATACTCTGGATCTAATTTATTATTCACAGTAAAATGGGGAAAAAGCCTACCAATACTTCTTGCCATAATATTGGTTAAAGGATCCACTCTTATCCCTAAGGCCGGGGCAGATACTACAAGACTTTTAATTCTTTCTTGCCTTTCTTGAGTATATCTTACAGCAATAAGTCCCCCAAGACTATGCCCGAAAATATGAAACTTAGGAATACCAAAAGTAACCTCATCAATTACACTTAAAATCTCTTCAATTGTGGTATCTCCTCTCTTTCCATCACTCCTACCATGCCCTGGATGATCAAAGGTAACGACCCCATATTCCATATTTACAAAATCTTCTACTATTTTTCTATATCTTCCGCTATGCTCTCCAAGACCATGTACAATAACCACCCATCCCTTCTTAGGATTACCCTCTCTTAAGGAATAAATCATTTTTAAGCCCCCCTTGTCTTAACAATTTACCATCCCACAAAAGGCTTTACTATGGTATAAACATAGAAAATACTAGAAATTATAGAAACAATATCCTGCCAACCTTTTATAAATACTTCAGGTACAAATATAATATCATTTTCCTTTATTTCAATATCAAGATCACTTCTTCCTTTATTAACTATCTCCTTCATATTTATAGGAATAACTTGAGTTTTACCCTCTATCTCTCTTACCACAGCAACTCTTCCCAGATCTGCCCTATCTTTCAAACCACCCGCCATACTTATATACTCAGTAAGCTTACGTCCCTCTTTATACTCATAAGCAGCAGGATTATTAACTTGACCCAATACATAAACCAATCTTCTCAACTCAGGTATATAAATTACATCTCCATCTTTAAGTTCCAAATTATCCCTATCTATTCCCATCACAGCGTTATCTACTCTAAATTCATATACTACTTTCTTACCATTTTCTATTCTTTCCAACTGACCTCTTTCTCTTGATGCCTTCTCTGTAATTCCCCCTGCCTTTAACAAAATATCCCTTATTCTATCTCCAGCAACCATTTCATATACACCAGGATTTCTTACCTGCCCAACTATCTTTACACTCTTTGTTATTGGTGGTACATATATCACATCTCCTGGATCTACCTTTATATCTTCTTCACTCTTCTCTCCTAATACTAATACTCTATATAAGTCAACTACTACTTTACTGTCCTCTCTTCCACCCTTTCTTATCTCTATATTCCTTGTACTTCCATTTGGTAACACTCCCCCTGCTCTCTCTATTAATTCACTTACCTTCGCCCCCATTACCGCTTCACCTATTACTTCCGCTGTCTCCCCTCCTTGGGCCACTGTCTTTGCCTCTTCTACTAGCTGTATTGGACCTGGTTTCTTCACAAATCCAAGTACATATACCTTCTTTTGTTCCATTAGTATAGTTATGGCATCTCCATCCCTTATCTCTATGTTTGCCTCTTCCTTCTCTTTTTCATTCCCATATATCAGTTTGTATAAATTGAGCTCTATCCTCTCACCATTTACTCTATCCAATACCGCATCATATAATGATGCCCTCTCTGTTAATCCCCCTGCCATCTCTATTATATCTTTCAATCTCTCATTACCCCTTATCTCATATACACCAGGATTTCTTACCTGCCCAAGTATCTTTACACTCTTTCCAATTATTGGTACATAAATAAAATCTCCCTCTTCCATATAGGGATTTTGCTCTACATCTCCATATTTTAAAAATCTCATGTAATCTACATTAATTACTTTATCTCCTCTTTTTATCTGTATATTTCTCGTAGAAGCAGAAGATTTTAAACCCCCAGCTATCTTTATCACATCATCAAGGTTACTCAAAGCAGAAACTTTATATGTCCCTGGATTTCCTACTTCTCCTGTTATTATTACATTTATTCTTTTAATATTTACAAGATCTACTATTATATTGGAACGAGGATAGAATCTTATTAATTGCCTTGATATCTCATTTGTTGCATCTTTCAACGTTACATTCAATACTTTTATATTTCCTACAAGAGGCACTAATACATATCCTGTAGGAGAAACTGTTAAGTTAAAACTCACAGTTTCATTTGTCTCTCTTATTATATATACTCTAAGAATATCTCCAGGTCCTAATAAATATTTCTCCGGATCAATAACCTTTCCCGAATATATACCTTCTACTCCAACTTCTCCTTCTTGAGCATATGCTACTAAAGATATAACTAAAAAGAAAAGTAATAAAAAGTATATTTTCTCTTTCATCTCCATCCCCCTAATCACTTTTCACAGGAATATTTATTACATCTCCATCTTCAAGAAGAATGTTTACACTCTCATCTTTATCTTTATAATATTTGGAAAGATCTAAATTAATTATCTGCTTTTTCTCTGTAATATACCTTTCAATTACAACATTTTTAATATCAGCCCTTACTGTAAATCCCCCTGCCATCTCTATTAAATCCACAATCTTTTCTCCCGCCTTTACTTCATACATCCCGGGCACCTTAACTTCTCCAAGCACCCTTACAGTCTTTTCTTTTAATGGTACATAGATCATATCTCCAGGCACTATTTTTATATTTTCTTCTTCTGTATCTCCCTTTATCAAAACTTTAAAAAGATCTATCTCTTTTATTAACTTATTATCTCTTATCACTTGAACCCTTCTCTGACTTCCTGCAGTAAGTATTCCTCCCGCCATTCTTATAAGTTCACTAACCTTTGTATTCTCGCTAATTTCTTCTGGAATTTGAGAGGTATAAGTTGCTTTTTCGGAAGTGCTTTCCCTAATTATAAAAGATTTAGGATTTTGAACATAGCCAAGCACATAAACCCTATTTGCCCTTTCTGGAACTACCAATGTGTCTCCTTCATTCAAAACAATATTTTCTTTATCATCCTTTTCATAAATCAATTTATATAAATTAACTGGAATAATCTCTTTTTTATCTTTTCCCTGCCTTTCCACATAAGCGGAAAATAGATCTGCCTTAGGAGTAAATCCACTAACTATATTTATTACATCTCTTAAGGTCTCACCCTCTTTTATTTCTACCATTCCTGGATTTTGTACTTCTCCAAAAACTTTTACTATCTTTTTAACAATAGGCACATATATTGTATCTCCTTCTCTAATATCAGGATTTCCTTTTTCATCCCCAAATTTTACATATTTCAAATAATCTATTGAAATAACACTATTTCCTCTTTTTATCTGTATATTTCTTGTAGAAGCAGAAGATTTTAAACCTCCAGCTGTCTTTATTACATCATCAAGAGTACTCAAAGCAGAAACCAAGTATGACCCGGGATTTATAACCTCACCAGTTATTGATATTTTCATATATCTTGGAAAAATAAGTTCAAGTTCTACTCTACTTCTTGGATAATAAGCTAAAATCTTTCTTGAAACTTCTTTACTTGCTTCTGAAAGAGTCAAACCAGCCACTTTTATACTTCCAGCCACAAGAAGATTTATGGATCCTGTTGGGGATACAAAAAGCTCGTAAATATCAGGTTCACCTGTTTTTTTAAGAATATAAACTCTTAACTTATCTCCAACCCCAAGAATATATTTATCAGGATCTACAGGTTTTCCAAAAAAAACATCTGAAGATAACTTTGTGATTGTATAGGTCTGGGCTGAAGATACAGAAAATAAAAAGATTATTCCAAATATAATCAACAAGATTATTTTTCTCATCTTTATCCCCCAATCACTATATTTTCTCTTTATTTTAACACAAAAAATCATATAAATAGAGAAAATTAAGTTTTATTTCTTAATCTTCTCAAAATTCAGAAGGTCCATAGTATCATCTCTTAGTGCCATTGCATATATCTTTTTCTTTGTCAGATATTTTACTATTTCGTCATCATTCCACATTGCTATCACATCAAAATCTCTCATTTTGCTCCTATCTTTTACATTTCTTTTACTAATTCTTACACCAAAAAAATCCAGTTCTTCAGCCCCAAAATATTCTTTTGCAATTCTTGGAATATTTGGCGCTACTATATCTTCTACTAATGTACCCATTTTGTTTGCAAGCTCTCCCCACATTTTATACATCTTCTTTCTATCTTCATTCATCTCCTCTTTAAAAGCTTCTAAAGATGCCTCCAGCCTTCTTAAAGCCACATCAGTATTAACTATAAACTGTCCAAGCAAACTCTCAAGTCTATCTACTCCATCACTAAGCCTTACCATCTTTTCTAATTACTCCCCTAAATATTTTCGTTTCTTTCTTGCTTCTTATATTCATCTAAAAACTCAGTTATCTCTTTTATAAAATGCTTTATATCTCCAAGATTATTTTTTACAATATTGTAAAGCTCTTCATCGGTAATTTCCTTATAAAAATGCACCATTCTACTTCTATAACCTGCAATTTTAACTAAGGTTTCTGAATATTCCTTGGATATTATTCCTTTTTCTGCTAAAGCTCTTGCTATATCCTCATATTCTAAAGGCTTGTAATCAAAACCTTTTGAAAGTATATGCCTTCCTATATCAAACATAGCCTCAATACATCTTCTTAAAAAACTTTCACAAGACGCAGGATTCCTTACATCTGACAAAAACTCCTCTAATGAGAGCTCTGAAAATTTCTCAAGTTTTGATAAATAATCTCCAATCAAGTTTAAATCATTTTGAATTCTTACTATATTTAACTTGGAAATAACCATCTCTTAAAGCCTCTAAGAAATCTTTTTCAGACAATTTATATTTAAAATAAACATCCTCAGCAAATTTCATAACTAATTCTTCATACTCATCAGCCATCTCTTCATTTTCTGCATATATCCTACATCCATTTATTATTTCATATTTCATGATATAATCAACTTCGTTTAAAATAACCAGATCTATTTTAAAAGGCTCAAATATTGAAGAAAGCTCATAGTATAATCCCCCATAGAAATCTAAAATTTTATCAGGCATTTCTTTTACATGAACTCCAATATCAAGATCAGAATTTAAATCTATGTCAACTTTCTTTCCCTCTAAAAATTCAAATCCCTTATCCTTTTGAGAGCCAAAAAGATAAGCAATATCAACATTATACCTTTTAAAAATTTCCTTAAGTTTATCCATCATAAATAAATTATAGCATTTGTCTATCTTCCATCAGGATGGTGAAATAATTTAAGAACCTCTATAGGTATAGGCTCTCCAACAATTTTTCTTGCCTCTATATGTAATTTAATAGCATCTTTTATATTTTCTATTGCCTCTTCAATAGTATCTCCTTGAGAATAACATCCTTTTAAGGCTGGACAAGAAGCTATATAAACTCCATCTTCATCTTGCTCAATAATTATCCTATATTTATATTTCACTATATTCCCTCCTATAATTACCTCCTAAAGATTGAAATTTATTCAATTATCTCTTTTAAAAATATTTCCATTGCCTCAACTTAAATTATAGCACATTACTAACATCATTTATGCAGGTATAATTTAAAATTTTCATTATGATATAATCTAACTGAGGAGAAATTAATATGGACAAACTTCAAGAGCTTATAAGGATTTGTAAAAAGTATGATATTGCTCTTTGCTATCTTTTTGGTAGCCAAAAAGACAATGCATTAAAGATTTTAAAAAATGAAGAAGTAGAAATTAATGACCCTTTAACAGATATAGATGTGGGAATAGTATTTAATAAAAATATGGAAGATATCCCAGAAAGATATGATTTATACTCCAAAATATATAATGAAATGGTAGATATATTCAAACCCTATAAATTGGATTTGGTTTTTCTTCAAGAGTGTCATTCAGTTTTTCAATTTGAGGCTATAAAAGGAATATGTGTTTATAGTATCTCAGAGGAATTTAAGGACAATTATGAAATGATGATACTCAGAAAATCTGCAGATTTTAAATATGTTTTAGATAGATTCTACGAGGAAGCCTTAGAAGAATATGGAGTGAAAAATGATAAATAAAAATTTTATAAATGAAAGATTAGTAATGATAAATTCCTTATTAAAAAAACTATATAAATTATCTGATTTGGATGAAGAGACTTTCTTATCTGAAGATATTTATCCTGCTGCTTGTGAGAGCTATTTAAGAAGAGCATTAGAAGCCATTTTTGATATTGGAAGACATTTTTAGCAAAAAGTGGATACACTGACCTTTCATACGAATACAAATCTATTGCCAAAGGATTATCTGAATTAGGAATAGTAGATAAAGATTTAGAAGAAAAATTAATACAGATGGCAGGATATAGAAATAGATTAGTTCATATATATCACTTAGTTAGTAATCAGGAGTTATATAAAATAATAAAGTCTGATCTAAAGGATATAGAGAAATTCATAACATCCATTAAAAATTATATGGATAAATTTTAAATTCTTATTTTCTTAATCAATGTTATTTAAATTTTCATCATAAACTTGAGGAAAAAAATAGATTGGCTTCTTAGACTTTTTCTTATTTCTGACCTCAACCAAGCAATTTTTATGTTCCAAATTTCTTATATTACAGCATAACTTTTAATCTTACAATTTTTTATTCTAATAAACTTAAAAAATAATAGTCACTTTAAAATTATACATTTTAAAATCTAAATCTGAGACTATTTAATTTTCTATCTTTATCACTATTTATCCACTAAATTTATAATGTAAACTCTCAATCAAATAAAAACTTGCTTTTTAAAAAATATTGTATTATTATTCATAATATGAATAAAAATCATTCAAATCATGAATTAAAATACAAAAAGAGACTTATAGGAGACAAAATAAAAAAAGCTATAGATAGCTTTCCTGTCGTTGTTCTTACAGGAGCAAGGCAGGTAGGAAAAAGTACATTTTTAAAAGAAGAGTTTCCAGATTTTAAATATCTAAATTTAGATGAATTTACCGTCTTAGAACAGGCCAAAATAGATCCATATTCACTATGGATTGGAGCGGAAAAGGTTATTATAGATGAAGTTCAAAAATGCCCTGAAATTCTTTTAGCAATAAAGAATACAGTAGACAAAACCCAGAGAAAAATAAAATTTATACTTTCAGGTTCTTCTAATCTTCTACTTATGAAAGAAATATCTGAAAGTCTTGCTGGAAGAGCCATTTATTTTGAGATGTTCCCTATGACATATAGAGAAATTACAGGTAATATAGAGAAAATTAATTTTTTAAGATTATGGAAAGATGATTTTATTGAAGAAGAAACCTTAGAAAAAATCAATCCTATACCCTTTATCTTAAAAGGTTTTATGCCCCCATTATTGTATATAAATGATTTAGATTCTATCCTTTTATGGTGGGAAGGATATATAAAAACATATTTAGAAAGAGACCTTAGAGATCTTTCTCAAATTGAAAATCTTCTCGATTTTAGAAAACTTATGTCAGTTTTAGCTCCAAGAACTGGAAATATAATAAATCAGACAGAAATTGCAAGAGATATAGGTTTAAGTCAACCTACTGTTTATAGATATTTAAAACTTTTGGAGATATTAAATATCATTAGAAGGGTTCCTGCATATTTTTCCAGTAGAATTAAAAGAGTGATAAAATCACCTAAAATTTTCTTTATAGATCCAGCCCTTTGTGCTTATTTATCTGAATATCATGATGAAGAAACCATAAAAAATGCACGTGAATTAGGTAATTTTTTTGAAACTATGGTATTTTTACATCTTCAAGTATATTCAGAGCTTCTTAATCCAAAGGGTAAACTATATTATTTTAGATCTATTTCTGGCAAAGAGGTTGATTTTATCATAGAATGGAGAAGAAAACTTCTTGCCTTTGAGGTTAAACTTACTGAAAATCCTACAATTAAAGATATTAAAAATCTTATAGATTTCATTGAAGAAAATCCAGATTCAATAAGAGGAGTACTTATTTATACAGGAGATTCAATAAAATATCTTCACTCAAAGGTAATTGCTATTCCCTGGTGGTGGTTATAAAAATGCGATAAAAGCTGAAGCATTCTCATTCTTATATACTGAAATTCTTGCTTGTCTTAAAGAGGAACAGTTACTAATAAATTCCTCTCCTTCAACTAAATATACTTCCTCTTTGCTTTATTACTACAAAACCTATTTTCTGAAGTAAACTTATAACTTCTTTAGGTCTTACTATAGGCAATTTAGACATATGCATAAATTTCTAAATCAACCTTTATATTGAAAGATTCTAAAACTCTTGAAGGATTAGTCCTTAAAGGGTTCTCTTCTTCTGGTATAGTACTCTCAAGATAAAGAGTAATTACTCAATAAGATTAGATTTTGCCTCTTCTGGAGTATCTCCTTGAGAGACTATATCCATCTTCTTCTTGAAGTATAATACCTGTAAAAAAATTAGACATCCTCCTTTATCCTCATTCTTTTTTCTTACAAGAAAGTCTTTAGACTTTCCTTAGTAATATCTCAGAATCCACCAATTTACCTTTTAATCTCTTTCTTTTTATGGAATAATTCTCTTAATCCCTTCCATCTTGTCAAAGTCTTCATCAAAACTATAAATTTCATTAACCTTATATTCCAACATAAAGTAATAATTAAAAATATCAGCAAAGGAGATATTCATTTTTGAATAAGCTTCTAAAGCTTTTTCAAATATATTTCTAAAATCAAGTTTCAAACCCCTAAGGTTTAATATAGGCATAAGTAAGTCCTTAATTTCTTCTCTTGAAAGTTTGTAATAGCTCTGTAGAGTAAAGATTGTTTCAAATATTACTAAAGGACTAGTTAAAACCTTTTCTTCATTCCTTTCTACTCTCTTTAATAGCTCTAAAACAGCTCTCGCTTTTTCCTCATCATCTCTCGTAAAATATCTTAATAAAAGGTTAGTATCAAGAAATCTCATATCCTAAAATTCCCTTAAAACTTCTTCTGCAATTTCTTCCTCTACTACTTCTCTTATTCTCTTAAAATCTTCAGGCTTTCTTTTCGCCCTTACCTTACCAAAACCTTCTTCTAATTTTGAAGGAACAGGAACAATCTGTACTACATTATCCACTATGACGAACTTAACTTGATCTCCAGGTTTAAGTTTAAGAAACTCCCTTATCCTTTTTGGTAAAGTGATCTGTGATTTTTTTGTAAGAACTGACCTATCAGTAATCTTAGGCATATTCACTTACCTCCACTTTAGTAATACTATAATTTTGGTATTATTATAAGTTAAAGTAAAACAAAAATCAAGAGATTTCAGAGAATAGTTAGGTAACATAATTCTTCTCCTAATAAAACTCCCCCTAATTTTGAAGATTTAATCATCAACGAGTTTTCCTGTTATACTTTTAGAGTAGTTATTAAGATCTGTAGGTCTTTTTACTAAGATTTTATCTGAGTTTTTTTAAAAGTAATAGCTATTCCCTGGTGGTGGTTATGATATTTTTCTCTCCACTACTCTTTGTAATACAGACACAACTTCATCTATTTCCTCTTCTTTTAAATTATTATGGAATGGCAATGCTAATGTTCTTTTTGAGATATTTTCAGTAATAGGAAGTATACCCTCTTTTGTTCCAAACATCTCTTTTATATATGGTTGTAGATGAATAGGAGAAAAATATCCTCTTGCTGGAATTCCTTCCCTCTCCAATTCATTTATTACTTCATCTCTATTTAAACCATCTTGTAAAGTTATCACATATACAAACCAACTCATACGAACATAGGGTTTCACTATTGGAGGTCTTACCCATAAAAACTTTTTTAATCGCTCAGTATACATTCTGGCAACCTTATCCCTTTTTTCCAAAAAAATCTCAATTCTTTTTAATTGAGAAACACCAAGAGCAGCCGACATTTCATCCATTCTATAGTTGTAACCTAATCTTTCATGTTCAAGCCAAGCAGACATTTCTCCTCTTCCTTGATTTCTTAAACTTCTTGCTAATTTTGCTATTTCAGGATTATTAGTTACTATAATTCCTCCTTCACCTGTTGTCATCTGTTTATTTGGGTAAAAAGCAAAACAACCTGCATCTCCAAACTGTCCTATTTTTTTTCCTTTGTACTCTGCACCTAATGCCTCACAAGAATCATCAATAACTTTTAAATTGTATTTATCAGCTATTTCTAAAATTCTATCCCACTCTGCAGGATGACCGAATATATCTACAGCCATAATGGCTTTTGTTTTCTTTGTAATCTTTCTCTCTAAATCATCTGGATCCAAATTATAGGTTTCTGGCTCAACATCAACAAAAATAGGTATCCCTTTTTCATACAAAATAGCATTTACTGTGGCTGCAAATGTAAAAGATGGTACTAATACCTCATCTCCTGGTCCTATTCCTAAAGCCCTAACCAAAATATGAAGTCCTGCAGTACCAGAGCTTACCGCTATTGCATATTTAACACCAATATATTCAGCCATTAATTCCTCAAACTCTTTTGCCTTTGGACCTAAAGCAAGACGTCCTGACCTTAACACTTCTAAAACCGCCTGTATATCACTTTCATCCAAATCAGGAGCTGACATAGGAATTCTCTCCATGATTTCACCTCAAAATAAAATTAATAATTATTTTTTAGAATTCTTGCTGGAACTCCAACAACAGTAACACAGTCAGGAATATCATTAATTACAACACTTCCAGCTCCTATTATACTCCACTTACCCACTTTTTTATAAGGTATAATTGAACTACCGATTCCAATAAGACTTCCTTCACCAACATAAACTCCACCTGCTAAATGAGAACCAGGAGCTATATGAACAAAATCTTCTATATTACAATCATGATCTATACTCGCAGATGTATTTACTATAACATGCTTACCAATAATAACATCTGGTTGTATAACTACTCCTGCAAAAATAACACTTCCTTCTCCAATCTGTACACTTGGATGAACATAAGAAAAAGGATGAATAATACTTACCCATTTACAAAAATTCCCATATTTATTCACTATTTCATTACGAATTTTATTATCTCCTATGGCAACAATCCCAAGTTCATAATTTCCAGTTTTCAAAAGTTCGATAGGACCAATTATAGGTACATTAAAAAATTTCTGATTCCATTTATTAGGATCATCATCCAGAATACCTACAATTTTAAAATTTAATTCAAAAAGAGTTGAAATAACAACTTTAGCATGCCCTCCTGCACCAATGATAACAATATCTCTTCTACTCACTTTTTATCCCCTTAAACTCAGGCATTGTAACATGACCTTCAGCACTTATTCCTTCTCTTTTTAATACCTTTAAAACAGTAAGAAAAATTATCTTTAAATCAAGTAAAACATTCCAATTGTCAACATACCATACATCCAATTTAAACTTTTCTTCCCATGAAATAGCATTTCTTCCATTAATTTGAGCCCAACCAGTCATTCCCGGTTTTACTTCATGTCTTCTTGCCTGTTCTGGAGTATATCTATCTAAATATTCCATAAGAAGTGGCCTTGGACCAACTAAACTCATATCCCCTTTTAGCACATTCCAAAATTCGGGGAGCTCATCCAAAGTTGTACTTCTTAAAAACCTTCCTATAGTAGTAAGTCTCCTTTCATCTGGTAAAAGATTACCATTTTCGTCTCTTAAATCTAACATAGTCCTAAATTTATATATAACAAAAGGCTTTCCTCTTAATCCTGGGCGAACCTGTTTAAAAAATATTGGTTTTCCCATAGTAATGTATATTAAGATTGAAATAATAACTATTATAGGGCTACTTATTGTAAGTCCTACAAGAGAACCTATTATATCTATTAATCGTTTAATTTTTTGATTTTTCATATTCTCTAAAAATTGTTTCGAGTCTATCTACAAGCACTGGTATAGAATGATATTTTTCTACATATTTCCTCCCATTCATTCCCATTTTTCTTCTTTCTTCAGGAGACATTTTATATAATCTAATTATAGCATCTGCAAGTATATAAGGATTATCTGGTGGAACAGTTACACCTGCATTAGCTTCTTTAACAGGATTATTAACAGCATTTGAGGAAAATATAATAGGCTTTCCTGAAGCAAGATAATCGAATAATTTATTAGAACTTATTCCATATTTAAAAACAGGCGCATCTTGTAAATGAAAAAACAACACATGAGTTTTTATAAATACTTCAACTATTTTATTTTTTGGTATTGGATCTTTAAATTCTACATTACTTAAATTTTCTTTTTCTATTAATTCTATTAAATTTCCTTTTTCCGGACCATCACCTACAAATAGAAATTTAATATTATGATAATTCTCTTTTATTATTTTTGCAGCATCTATTACAATGTTAAGATTATTTGCTTTTCCAATAGTCCCTGTATATGTTACTATAAAATCACTTTCATCTTTTTCTTGATTATTATAAATCATATCTATATTAAATCTTTCCAAATTAACCCCATTAGGTATCCATACAATTTTTTCAGAGGATATACCAAGTTTTTCTATATATTCATTAGCCTTGGGTAAAAGTACTATTATTTTATCCGCTCTCTTATAAAGAAATCTTTCTAATAGTCCTAATAAAATTACAAATGGATGCCATTTAGAAACTCCCATATCAATCAAAGTTTGAGGCCAAAGATCTCTTACTTCCATTATAAAAGGAGTTTTATATTTTTTAGAAAGTAAATATGCTATAAATACAGCAAAAAGATGTACAGAAGACCCAATTATTATATCAGGTTTCTCAATATCTATCTTCTGAGCTACTTTATAAGCTCTAATAGAATATGAAAGCATGTTTAAAACTCTTCTCCAATCATTCCGATGATATGTAAATGTCTTTATCCATACAAATTTAATACCATCATAATTTTCAATTATATAATTTTGATTGTTATATTTTTTTGTCTCTTTAAGTAAACTATAATGAAAACTTGAAGCAAATATAGTAACATTATATCCTCTTTTCACCAATTCTCTTCCAAAATCATAATGCCTTGTTCCCCCAGGAAGATCCGGAGTAATAGCATAGTGATTAAAAATCCAGATGTTTTTATTCATTTTAATATCTCCTCATACAATCTTACTAATTTCTCACTTTCTTTTTCCCAATTATACTTCTCTAAAACTGCTCTTCTCCCATTTTCTCCCATAACCTTTGCTTCATTAGGATGATCTATTAAATATTTTATTGCATTAGCTATTTCTTTTGGATCAAGGGGATTTACACAAATACCACAATTATTGCCTTCAACAATTTTCTTCCATAGAGGAAAATTTGAAGCAACAACAGGAAGACCTGCCAACATATATTCAAAAAGCTTAACAGGTAAAGATGTTAAATAATTAGGTCTTGGATTCAAACATACCATACCAATATCTGCATCATTTAAAAGATATGGTACTTTTTTAGGATCAACCCATCCTAAATATTCTACTTTTTCATAACCCTTTAATTTTTTAACTTTATCTTCCAAATCTTTTGATTCAAATTTCCCTGCTAAAATTAATTTTATATTTTTATTTTCAAAAAACTCTAAGGCCTTAATCATTTGTATAATACCTCTTATTTCGGCAAGCCCCCCTACATATATTAAAGTATAAACATTTTTATTATCATAATATTTCTCTTTATACGAAAAATTTTCAATTATTGGGTAATTCTTTACACTAATAGCCTTTTTATGATATGAAAAATTCATCAATATATCCTCTGTAGCGGTTACAATACCATCAAAAAATAACGATGCATCTTTTTCAAACATATCTATAATAAAAGATATACTTTTTCTTAAAATTTTTGGAATATAATACTTTAAAAGAATCTGTTTCCCATAATCCTCATGTACATCATAAATTACTTTTCTTCCAGTAAATATTTTTAATAATACTCCTACCGGTAAAAGTTCAGGATCATGAAAATGATAAACATCCGCTTTTAATTTTATTGCCTTAAAAAATGCTTTAATAGGTAATATTAAAATCCTTTTTATTCTACTATTTATCTTTGGTAGTGATATTATATTTATTCCATCTACATTTTCATCTTTATCATGTTGAGCTATAAGATAAACTTCATAACCTGCTTTTGCAAGTGTTTTACATTCTTTATGAAAAATGCGTACATCAAATGGAGGATGTACTGTCGTTATGTGACAGATTTTATTATTATTCAATATCCTTTTAAATACCATAATTATCAATCCTTTCTTTCATAATTCTATGAGTATTAAAGAAAGCATTTGTTACAGCTATAATCAAATTTAATCTTGGTTCTTGAAAAGGAGCATTTGTTATAGATGTTAGCAAAATTATAGATAAAAAAGAAAAATTTAAATAAGAAAATAAAAGTTTTCTAAATTTAAAAGAAATATATATCTGATACAATAAAAAAATAAGATATGTAAGTAGAGAAATTAACCCAAAATTATATAAAAACCATAAGTAACCACTATCTATATCTATATTTTTTGAATAATAAAATTCTTTAAAACCACCTGTTCCTAAAATAAGCTGTTGTTTTATATTATCTAATATATAGTTCCACACTATAATTCTTTTTTGCCAAGAGCTCATTTCTTCTATATTCATATTTTTGATTGACTTTAAATATGATATTGGCAAAATATTATAGATAATAACAATAAAACCTACTATTATTAAACTTGTTAATATGGTTTTTAAATATCTCTCTTCGTACTTTGAACCTGTAAAAAAAGGAATAAAAAACGTACTAAAAAGCAATGCTAGAAAAGTTGTTCTTGATTGACACAAAATTACCATCAAAAATGAGATTAAGGAAATATACAAATATTTTTTAGATCTTAAAGATAAATACAAAGCCATAAATAGGGCATAAAAAAACGAGAAAAGAATAGCATTGTTATTTGGATTACCCATTATTCCTAAAAGACGTTTAATATCCTGTCTTTCCATAAAAACAGATAGATGAATTTCAGGAATGTATAATCTTCCAATATAATTATTAAAACCAAACAAATTAAAATATTGTATAACATTCATAAATACTATTAAAACAAAGAATATTTCAAAAATTTTAATAAATCTTTGACTATACTTAATAAAAGCCTTAAAAAATACATTAAGAAAAATTATGAACTTCAATATCTTTATAGGCTCCCAAAGAGCACTCACATATAATATATTTTTATTTATAATAATAGAAAATAATTCTATTATAGCCAAAAAAAATACTATAAGTACCTGATTATTAATCAAAAATCTTCGTTTAAAAATAGTTATGGGAAAAATAAATAAAAAGAGTAAATCTTCAATTCTTATAGATAAACTTGAAGAAACTCTAAAAGAAGGCAAAAACAGAATAGAAAAAATTAGAAAAACACTTATTAAATAGTCAATATCCCAAATATAATTTTTGTTATTATTGTGTTTCTTTATGAGTGTATCCATAACATTAATTTATATTTACCGCTATCCTTATGTACTTATTTTATCCTTTTTCTTGATAAAAGCTCATTATATATATCTAGATATTTCTTCATATTTTTAGAATAAACACCATGCTTTTGTATAATTTTTCTATTTAAAGAAATCATGTCATAAACAAAATCCCTGTTATTAGTTAATTCTATAGCCTTTTTAATATAAAGGTCTAAACTGTTTATATTTTCTACAACAATTGCATTAATACCATCTATTAAAAATTCTAAAACAGAAGGTACATTTGATACCACAGGCAAACATCCACATGCCATTGCTTCTAACATACTAAATGGTATTCCGTCACTCTCTGGAATAGAAATAAAAATCTTACTTTTCAAATACCACTCTTTGAGACTATTTTTATCAAGCCAACCAACAAATTCCACGTTTTCTGCTAAATTATTAGCACAAGCAAGTTTTTTTAATTTTAGAGTGTCTTCACCCTCACCAGCAATAACAAGCTTCCAATCAGTATAAGATTTAGACTTTATAAGCTCCCCAAATGATTCTATTATCTTATCCACTCGATACATCTTTTTATGCAATCTATTAGAGAAAATAATATTTTCTTTACCTTTCAATGCTTCCTCAATATCAACCAAGTAATCATCATATATTCCAAAATTTAATATTCTTATATCTTTTTCTGTATTCCTTATAAGATCTCGCACTACTTTAGCTTCAAAAAATGACTCTAACGTAATAATGTCTGCATGTTTCAAATTGTATTTCACCATTTCTCTCATCAAAATATTTTGTTTAGGCAATATTAATATATCAGAACCCCATGGACTTAATAAAACAGGAATATCATATTTTCTATTAGCTAATAGACTATAAAACGCATAACTATTAGCTTGATGAATATGTATGATTTCAGGCTGTTCTTTTTCCAAAATTTCTTTTATTTTTTTTACTGATATGTATATATTCCATATTTTTTTAAAAGAAAAATCTACTTTATAAACTGTACAATTCAAAGGAGTATTTTCAGGTATTTTATTAGTTATCAATATTATTTTTTTAAAATAATTACTAAAAAAGTTTAAGAATTTACTTATATGAGGTCCTTCGCTTCCTACAAATGCAATGCTATTTAACATTTTTAATCTTCTCCCCAAATTTTCTTTATTTTTTTTGCAGGTACCCCACCATAAATCCAACCACTTTCTAAATGTCCTTTTACTACAGATCCTGCAGCAATAATACATAATGGCTCTATAATACTCCCATATAATATAATAGAACCTGCTCCTATCCAAGAACCTTTTCCAACAATTATTTTACCTTGTTGCCGTTTTATATACTTGCTTAATAGCCTATTTCCAACATCACCATGTGTAAAAAATTGAACATTAGCGGCTATCACAACATCATCTTCCAATATTATCTCGTCAGGTAAATCAAAAAATACATTTTTACCGATATAAACATTTGATCCTATTTTTAGATTTTCAAAATTTCTTTTAGGATTATCAATTATTATATTCTTTATTACTACATTATCTCCTACTTTTGCTCCAAACCTAGATATTATATAAGGGAAGAGAAATGTCAGTGAAGAAGATGATAAAAATTTTGTAACAAAATTTATACCTAAAAAGCAGGAAAAAAATTTCAAATAATATACTATAACAAATATTAAAATTTTCTTTACAATTTTTTTTAAATATTTCAATTACTTACACCCCTTACTAACTTGAAAATTTAATTAAAAACAATAAATACAACATAAAAACACAACAAAAATACCTAATAATTAAATACGTACAATATTCATAATTCTTTTATTTTCCCACCTTCCAACCTATACTTACTCCCGCAACTTTTACATACTGCAATATTATTTTCATTAAATTCCAATCTTACTCCACATTTACATACCCATCCAATTTGTCTTGCAGGAACTCCTACTACAAGTGCATATGGTGGTACATCTTTTGTTACTACCGCTCCTGCACCTACAAAGGCATATTCACCTATAGTTACTCCACATACTATGGTTGCATTTGCTCCTATTGTTGCTCCTCTTTTAACCAATGTCTTCTTAAATTCATGCTTCCTTTCAATAAATGCCCTTGGATTTATTACATTGGTAAATACACAAGATGGTCCACAGAATACTTCATCCTCTATCTCTACTCCCTCATATACACTCACATTATTTTGTATTTTT
>Ga0080004_1097382_pt1 | contig 35354 bp, 30 predicted proteins | sample WasSprMetagenome_FD_69207 | JGI IMG/M metagenome (GOLD analysis project Ga0080004, IMG submission 69207) | Sulfidic aquatic microbial communities from Washburn Spring, Yellowstone National Park, USA - WS (SPADES assembly) (version 2) | ecosystem: Environmental > Aquatic > Thermal springs > Hot...
AGCAGTTTGTTGTACTGGATGAGCTGCCAGCACAAAATCGCCAGCAGAACAATGATCAGGATAACATACTTCCTGTCCATAGCTTTTCGCTTGAAGCTCTTCTTTATATTTCTTTGGGTAAAAGAAGATAATAAATATGAACTGACTATTTAATATCGCTTTTCTTCAGAATTCTTTGATGAATGCCGAAATTCCAAGAGCCTTAGACCTCTCGTGGAGGATAAAGGAGCTTATCCCTTGTGAAATTTCTGCTTTAATGTTTTACAATTTCAGGAGGTCATTTTCAGCCTGCTGACAAAAACTTTAGCGGCAAGCTCTATCCCCTCATCCCTTCTTGTTTTCCATGCCTGAAGTCTGCTACGGAATATTTTAGACCCTGCAGTCTCTCTGCCGAAAAATCCTTGCCTCTCCAGCTCAGAGAGCATTTCCATAGCAATAGACTCCGATTCTTTTTCATCTATCTGAATTCCCATAGCACCTGCTATTTCGCTCAAGCGACTTTTGGTAATTCCCACCTTTATTTGTTTTCCATCTTTTTCGTCAGGCTTCAGCTTTTGTACCAGCTTCTCTGCTATTTCCTTGCATTTCTTGGGAAGATCCTCTACCTTAGGCATTGCTTTCTCCGGAACTCCTGATGAAATCTCTATATACCTGAGGGAGTTCTGTATCTTTGCCTCCAGATCCTCCTTTATCCTCAGATCTACAAGAAATCCAAAAGGATCGCTCAGATATATCGCTGGTCTCATCAGCTCATAGGGTATTGATATGTAGTCAATTGGATTTTGTATCTCTTTCTCGATCTCATTTATCAGATCCTCTATATGCTCCGGCTCCTCCTTGGAGATCCATATTATTAGTAGGGGACCTGATTGTCCATATTTTATCAGCTGATCCTTTCTTGCCTTAAGACTGCTATAATATCCGCACTTTATCTCAATATTAACCTTCTTCACAGGCCTTCCTGATGCTATCACGCCTGGATAGATATCATAGCATAGATCCGGTCCAGGACCCTCCATTTTCATAATTTCTGCTATATACTGCTTTTTCTCAACCTCAAACCTCATCTTTCCTATATACCTGCTAATAAGCCCTTTAAGCACCTCCTCAATTTTATCTCCTTCTTCTGTTTTATCAAGAGGCATGAAATCTTTCCTTAAATTCCTCAGAATAACCATATATTCACTAAGAAGACTTTTTACACAGGTTCCCACGGAGTCGAACCCAGTTACCCTCTCTCTGAAGAACCTTCCCCACTCGAGGAGCATTGCAAGGACATCTGATGCATGATCCTTTGGAAAAATATCCTTTTCAGCTGAGTATATGAGTGCAAGAATCCCCTTCATTAGGGGCAAAAGTTTCTCAGGAGGTAATCTTTCGTAGTCTGTTGGAATGCCAAGTCTAAATTTCTTAATCCTTCTCCATAATCTCTGATCATACTTTTCTATTGCATTATAACTTCTTCTGTTCAGAAGAAGAATAACTGCAATCCTTTTATTATCTTTTGGCTCCTCAGCGTGAAGAATAAGTATACTTCCGAGCTTTTCAACGACTTTTTTCCTTTCTTCTTCGCTTAGACTACCCAGAAGAGAATCCATCTCGTCTATAAAAATCACATTTCTTCCTCTCAAATTTTCAAGCAGATTGCCAATTTTATCGATGTCATCTCGACTTTCTATCCTGATATAATGCGGCTCTACATCCGGTCTTGTTTTCTTCAGCTCTTTTAGGGCAAATAAAGCTATTTGAGACTTCCCACTTCCTGCCTCACCTACAATACAGTAAATCCCAGTGTAGTCATATTCCTCTATAGTTTTGCTTATATCCTCTATGATGAGTTCCATCGCCTCCGGATCGATCAGTAATCCTCTAATTTTTTCAAGCTCTATGTCTTTTACTGGCTTTCCACTCTCCCACATCTTTAATATTTGGCCTGAAAATTCTCTGAGATTGGATGCTTTTTCTTCTATCTCACTTAATAGCTCCATTTCAGGCTCACCTTTGCTGAAAGAGGTATTATTATCCTATAAGAGAACCCGCCGTCAAACTCCTTCACTCTTGCTAAGAAGACATCAGGTATTCCTTTTATTTCTCTCTCTGAAAGCCCTTCAAATTTGCTGACTCCATCAAGCTTCAGCGGTTTTCCTTTATAGTATACTTCCACAAATCCTCTCTTCAGAAGGTTCAGGACAGCACTTTCTGGACAACCAAATTTCTTGAATATATCGGAGAACTTTGTTGATCCTTTTATCCTAAGGAAAGTGAGAATCTTTGATTCCATACTGCTTGAAGGGAAAACTGCTCTGACAGTTATACACAGACCAGCCTGTTTCATACATGAGAAAAGGAGCTCAGCAAAGCCAAGATTTATGTTAAGACCCCTAGATTTGAGGGACTCTCTCAGTAATACTGGGCTGAGACCAAGACCTCTTTCCTCAAGATCTATAATCGCCTGATTCAGAACCTCCTTTCCTATTTTTTCTATGATCTCCTCGGAAAAACCCATTATCCCCCTGCTAAAAGGGTCTTTGCCACACCACTTCCTCAGGACTTCGATAGCTCTCATATACTTTTTGTCTCTCTCACTAGGCTTTATCCTGTTACTCCCAATTAGCAAGAGCTTTTTCAGACTTAGCCCTTGGGGAATTTTTGGAAGTTCCATTAAGTAAATTTGGTAGAATAAAAATTTTTCTATGGTACTTTTTTTGGAACAAACCTATCATCGCAATGAGACTTCTATGCGATAATTCTATTATTTCACAGAATTCCGCAAAGTTTTTATAATTAGCTGAGCTCAGCCCGCTATGCTAAGTAATCAACTGGAGGAACATGGATCTGGCTGGCTTCTGAAGATTCTCTCTGATGAGATAAGAAAAAGGCATCCTGAACTTGAATCAGAACTCGAGAAAGCACTTAGAGATCTGAATGAGGGATCCGAGGAGGAGAGGCTTTCAGCCCTGAAGTGGATCCTGAGCTTCTCGGAGCTGGTGCTGGATCGCATTTAATCGCCATAACCCGATTGAAAATCTATTCAATATTTGACTTTTCAATTCTTGTAGATTTATCTTTTTTAATTCTTCTGCATCAGCTTGGAATTCAAGTTTAGATTCCAAATTAGGTTGGGATCTCAAACAACAAAGGCGTATTTACGAAACTGCAAAAGGAGATTGCAAACCATTGGGATCAGAAGAACAATAAGCTTTTTAAGATATTCATTACTTAGGGTGTTATGAGCTCCAAGACTGTTGTAGATGGTGTCTACTGGATAAGCGTTAATGACAGGAATAAGAAGCTTTTTGAGGCTCTGTGGCCTTTACCCAATGGGATATCCTACAACTCATATGCTGTTGTTGGAAATGATGCTGTTGCCCTCATAGATGCTGCTCCGGAGGAGTTTCTGCAGGATTACATCAACGGAGTTGAGGAGGTTGTCGGCGATTTCTCCAAGGTCAAGTACTTGGTGATGAACCACTTGGAGCCGGATCATCATGGAGCCACCCCATATATCCTGCAGAAGTTCAGCCACATCAAAGTTGTTACCTCAGTTTCTGCCAGCAGATTTATTCACTCCCTATATAAGGTGCCAGCAGACCGGATTTTTGCAGTTAAGGATGGGGATACCCTAGATCTAGGAGGTAGGAGGCTTAGGTTCATCTATGCCCCCTGGCTTCACTGGCCTGAGACCATGTTTACCTATCTTGAGGGCTCCGGAGTTCTCTTTTCCTGCGATGCCTTTGGCGCTTATGGTGCATTGGAGAATGTTTTTGACGATGAAGTAGACTTGGAGTACTACCTGACTGAAGCCAAGAGGTATTACGCTAACATCGTAGCCAAGTACGGCAAGAACGTCTTGGATGCCCTTGAGAAGGTCAAGGGCATGGAGATAAAGATAATAGCTCCTTCCCATGGCCCAATTTACCGCAGTAATATCGGAAGGATTCTGGAGCTTTATAGGAAATGGGCCACACCAGAGCCGGACAAACACAGGGCTTTGCTGGTTTATGGATCGATGTATGGAAGGACTAAGAGAATTGCAGAGCTGGTAGCTGGGAAGCTCAGGGAAATAGGCTTCTCGGTTAACACCTTTGACGTGTCGGAAACTCATCCCTCATACATACTGGCTGAGCTTCTGGATGCATATCTGCTCTTTGTGGTCTATCCAACTTATGAAGGCGGAGTCTTTCCCTATATTCACAACCTGCTAAATCTGCTTCAGTCCAAGGATTTCGGAAAGGGCAGGGTGGCTGCGGTTATAAATGCTCATGCATGGGCCCCCACCTCCAGACAGGTAGTTGATGCCCTGCAGAAGGCTGGATTCAGGGTTTTGGAGCCTGCTGTGGATGCAAAGGCCTTGCCGGATGAGAAAGCAATAGCAAGCATGGAGAAGCTTTTTGAGGCAGTGAAGGAGCTTTAATATAATTTTTGACAGCTTTAAATTTTTTTACTTTTTCTCCAGCTTAGAGGCAAGAATGAGAGTTATTGTTATACCAGCTATGAAGACAGAGAGCGGTATCTGGGGTTGAAGGTTTCTGATAGGCAGTGCAACAGATATCGAAAGGAGAAATCCTCCCCACCACATGCAAATAGCCGGTTTTGAGAAAACTCCCGTTAAAGGCTTTTCCCTCTTTGATATCCCGATGTAAACAAGCCAAGCCCCTATGATTCCGATGAAAACAGACAAAGCTATATCAAAGCTGACCATTGATACCAGCAATCCAGCTATGACAGCAATCAGCAGGATTACGGCATCAAAAACTCTCATAGAGCCACCTCCACTAAATTATCAGCCTTTATCAGAACTGGTGCCTCCTTAAGGACGGGAATATCGAAGATATCTCCCTTGAGTTTTGCAGGGACAAAGACAAGGCCCTTCACAGTTCCTGTCCCGAATTTAACCTTTCCTCCAGTTCTTCTTGATACCTCAGCCAGATAATCCTCAAGCAGCCTATCGGCCTGCTCTCTCGTGATGACAGGAGGTATGACTGCCGTGGACCAGCTTATCGATGACCTTCTCGGCTCCGGAATTACCTCACTTCCCCTGCTCAGCTTCTCCTCCCTCCCCTTCAGCATGTCCATAAGCTTTCCCGATCTCATCATGAACACATCGGATACCGAATTTTCAGCAGGGATAGCTGACACCAGAGTTACGTCCTCAACCATCTTCCCCTTCTTTGCCATCAGCACACCTGTTACAAATGTGTAGGTTATGGAGACAAGCCACATGGGGATCAGGATATCTCCCTCTCCTGGCAATAGCTCTATCTCTCCTTTTCCCGTCTTAGCAGATATTATATCGCTTATAGACTGAGATATCTCCCTGTATACCGATATATCTGCATTTATCTCCTTCCTGAATTTCTCAACAATGGAAAAGAACTTCCATATCCTTGCCATAAGCTCGTTAGGATCTCCTCCAGCCTCAAAATATGCGATTGCTGCTGTTGACAGGTTTTCTATTGTCTCAATAACTCTAATTTCCTTCTCTATTCCCGGTATCATAAATGCATACTCCGGGTTGTTTGCCTCCTCTCTCGATTTCTTAATGTAGGATAAAGCCTCATCTGCCTTCATCTTTGCTCCTTTAGGATCTCCATTGAAAAGGGAGTTTATTGCATCATAGGCAAGGGATGCAGCTTTTATCCTATCCTGCAGCGCATTTCTTCCCTCGGCATATTTTAATGCCTCCTCTAGATTCCTCTTTATCAGATCAAAATCAGCTTTCTCATTTATAAGGGAAAGAGCATTGAGCAGGTATGCATAAAGGCCTCCGTTTCCCATAACTTCTGAGAAGAATGCCCTGTCCTCATCCACAACAACTAATGGTGATAGGCCCTCTATCCTAGCCAGCTTTTCATATGCTCCCTTTGGGTTGTCATCGAGCTTAACATCCCATTGAGGGAGCCTTATCACGGAATCAGAGAGGATAAGGGAAAGCCTCGCTCTGTACATTGAGTTCTCCGCAATAAGCCTTGGTTTTACATTGTAGGCAAAGAGGTTATGCCTAGCAACTACATCTGCCACCTCAGATGTTATCACAGCAGGGGGGATCATCTCGCTTATCCACTTGAATATCTCCCCCCTCAGCTTATCCACGTACTGCCTTGCATCTACTATTCTTTGCACATACCCGCAGTACTCGCACTTCACATACTCTCCTTCGGGTTTTGGAAGGGGGGCACCGCACTTGACACATCTGAGGAGCTCCAAGTCGATCAAACAACTCCACCTCTAAGCTCCCTTCTCATCTCCCTACCTAAATCTATTGGGGCCCTTTGCATGCCTTTAAGAATTGATATCTCGCTCTCAAGTGCCCTTATCCTTGCAAGAAGCTCCTCCTTCATCTCCATCATCATTCTTACTGCCTGATCATAATAGGCCTTTGCTATCCTGTCCGAAACCCCTTCTATTGCGCTGCTGCAAGCCCTGCATGCTATAACAGTTGAGCCCTCGATGCTCTGAGGAGAATCGCCTCCATATTTTGTCTTTATGTATGGGGTAACCTCAGCATTCAAATGGACGAAGTGTATCTCCTCCCCCTGCACAATTCTGCCGCAGAACCAGCACTTTCCAACTTTTGCAGACTTTCTTGCTATCTCCTCAGCCTCCTTTATCATCTGCTCATTTGCCCCAAGCCTGAAGTATCCCATGGCCTGGGATAAGTGATCAGAAGCTTTCTCCGGATCCGAAAGAACGAGAATTTCCCCTCTTATCAAGCTTGCTATCCCCATCAGCTTGTTTGCCTTTGACATTGGGCTTTCAGAAGCAGCTTCTATCAGCCCCTGAAGCAAAAACTCATCCTTTCCAAGTGAATAAAGTTCTTTTGCAAGTTCCTCGCATTCCTTAGCTGTCTCCTCACTCTTATTATTAGTCCAGCTCTCCCTCAGCTTCATCTCCCTTCCCAGTATCTCTGCCTCTTTTGCCAGATCTGATGCCGTGATTTTCTGGGGTATTGTCAGGACTAAATCTGGCTTCATCGCTTTTGCAAGAGACGAGCATGTAAGCAGATCATCCGCGCTCTGCTTTGCAGCTGCATTATAAAGGGATGATAAGACAAGGGATATCTCGGCATCCCCCGTCTTTCCTGCGCTTTTAAAAAGCTCAGCTGCCTTCATGAAATGCTCAGCAGCATCTCCCCACTTCTTCTGATTTCTCAAGCTTACTGCCTTATCGAACTCCTCCCTTGCCCTCTCCTCAGGGCTCTTCCAAACCTTCCAGCTCATGTTATCCCCTGCTCATCTCGTCGAGTATCTGCTTCTTCACCCTGTCGTAGTCCTCCTGAGTTATAAGTCCGTCATCAAGCATTTTCTTCAGCTCCCTCAGCCTGTCTGCATAGCTCTTCTGTGCTGGCTGTGTTGGTTGCGCAGGTTGTGATGGTTGAGCTGGCTGCGCAGGCTGGGCTCCAAGCATCTGGGGTATGGCGAAAAGAGCACCCATTATCCCTGCACCCGGGGATTTGCCCAAAGCCCTCATTGATTCAACTGTCTTTACTATCTGAAGAACCTGATCCTCCTCGCCCTTCTGTATCGCTATCAGGAGAGGAAGACCGTATGTCGGATCCTCCTTCTCCATCTTCTCCAGAAGTGGAAGCGATACTCCTCCCATCTTCAGATCTATGAGCTCAAGCCCCCTCTGGGCAAATGCCTCCGCAACTACATCTGCCTTTATCCTCCTTGTAACCTCCTCCAGATTCGTGTAAACATCAGTTGCAGACCTCTTTGAGAGCTCCTGCATCAAAAGCTCGCTCAGGAATGACCTTATGAAGTTGGAAACATCCTGAGTTGTCAGCGACTTAACAGCTCCTGCTATCTGTGTTAGAAAGAGGACTGGATCAGCCACCCTGAACCAGTAATCCCCGAAGGCCTGAAGCTCTGTTGTGTAAAGGGCATTAGGGCTTATCCTAACCCTTGAGCTTATCCCGAACCTTCCCCTGAACTGCTTCAGGGATATGAAGACTATTGTTGCCTTGAACGGGGTTTCACCGTATCCCATCACCAATCTGTATGCTCTGGTGAGAAGGGGTATGTTCTGCGTTGTTATCGTGTGCCTTCCAGGGTTTAGGACATCATATACCTTTCCATCCCTCATGAAGACAGCTGTCTCATACTCATGAACTACAACTACCGAGCCCCACCTTATGTCCTCATAAGGATAAACCCATAAAATATCATCAGGGCCTGCATTTGTCCACTCTATCACATTGGTTTTGGACATTCAATCACCTCCCCAGACCGAGCATGAAATCCCTTCTCTTGCTGAACACCTCCTCAAGCTCAGTTAGGCATGAATCAACTTCTGATATCTTTGATGGATCCTGAGAGATGTCATCTATGCTCTTCCTTATCTTCTCTATCTTCTCAGCAAGCATCGCATCAAAGCTCATGAGCTGGAGTATCTGCTTCTGGTTCACCTGTATCACATTCATCAGGGGTGCATAACCGTATGTTGCATGCCTTATTCTTTCTGCCATCGAGTCAAGCCTCATTATGAGCTTCTCCATCTCCTTTGCACGGGGATCATTTGATAGAGCAAGAGGCCTGTATGTGTTCTGAAGCTTTGCCTTTGCATTCCTGAGGTCATTGAAGAGGGTATCCCTTATAAGCCTGTCAGTCTCCCTGAGGACCTCCTTCTCCCTGTATCCCCTGTAGCCTGGGAAAACAGTGAGTATCTTCTCCAGAAGCCCTTTCTCCTGCTGGACAACATCCAGATATCTCTTCTCCATGCTGTTTATCCCTCTGGGATTTTTCCCCAGCTAAACTAAAAAAGATTCTTCTATTAAATAATAAAGAGAAAACTCCGCCCTTGACCTTTGATAGTACTCTTTAATGCAGAAAGTCTGATATGGAGACCAAACCCTTTGGCACCTTTGCTCTCGCTCCCAGCAGGGGATCAACAACCTGATTTATCCTTAGCTCCACAAGCAGGCTTCCCAGCATGTATGCATCCTCGAACTGGATGCCCTTAGCCCTCATTATTGCCCTTATTGCCTCCTCCGCAGCCTCTCTAACGGCATCATCTAGATCCTTGCCAGCTGCTATTACCTGAAAGCTTTCAGCTGTCTCCAGAACGGGCCAGTTCGGCATCTTACCCTTGATCAGGTTTACCCTGACCAGGACTTCACCAGAAGCCTCTATAGCAGAGACACAGAGCTCGCCATCCGCCTGCACAGCGTGAAGATCTCCCAGCGCAAGCAGGGCTCCCTTTGTAAAGACAGGAAGATATAGCCTTGTTCCCATCCCCAACTCGCTCACATCCATGTTTCCGCCATGCCTACCGGGGTTCCCTGTCGGAACTTCTCCCTCCTCCAGTGCAACGCCTATAGTGCCTATCATGGGCTTTACCAGTATCCTAATATCGTTAAAGTAAACGAAGCTTCCATCCACCCTTACTACTCTGGCCTTTGGCATGAAGCTTAGGTGGGATAAGCCTCCATAGCCGGGTATGACAGCAATAGCTCCTCTTTCCTGCAGTTTTATATCCAGTATGTCCACAACCAGAGTATCTCCTGGATCAGCCCCCTCCACATAAAGAGGGCCTGTTGCCCCATCAACCCTCGACCAGTCCAGCTTATCTGGAGGCGTCTCTTCCCCTCTTACCTGTCCCCCGAAGGCATCCTCGGTTTCAAATAACACATACTCTCCGGGTGAGACCACCTCAGCCGGCTTATGCTTCGGGCTGAACGTGTATATTACGTTCTCCCTCCTTATCCTCTTCATAGAATCACCTGTCCATTCAAAAGTTAAAAAAGTTGTGGTGGAAAATCTGTTCAAACTGGAGGTAGCTCTGTATATATCTTGGAGGGCTCTATTCCCTTCCTTTTGAGCCTGTAGATGCCAAAGAGATATATCAGGATTCCTACTACTATTACTAGCAGCATTGCTATTATTGAGATGTCGTTTATCGCTCCATAGTTAGGATCTGTTATCCAGTAGTAATTCGAGATCAGGTTCACGATAAGAGATGCCAGACCAAGCAATGAGATAACCGGCACTCCCGCAACTTTCCAATTTATCGTCGACCTTTCAAAGAGATCTCTCCTCCTGTATGGGAAGAATATTGCCGTAAGGGACATTATTATCACTGAGAATGAAAGTGCCATTATGCTTGAGATTACTTGAAGCTCTGGAACAAATATTATGATAAACAAAAATATCTCTGCTATTATGAACACTGTAAGAAGTGCGTATATAGGGGATTTGAATCTCTCGCTCACATCAGCAAACTTCTCAGGTATTAATCTATCGAAAGACCATGCAAAGAGCAATCTGCTATCGTTAAGGAGATTCTGGGCCATATACATCCAGCCAAGAAATATAAATCCTAAATTCGCCCAGATGTTTAGAAGAGGATTCTGTATTATGAGGAATGCTAACGTATTAAAATAGGGCTTTATGGGTATCGAGAGATTCTGAGGTGGGTTATAATATAGATATGAGAAGGCTGAGAAGAACTCTATACCCATTGCTTTCTCAAGCAAAAATGCCAATATTACAGTTAAACCTCCTATAAAGGCCAATCCTCCAATCCCCCCGATTAATTGTGATTTTTTTGGCTGAGAAATCTCTCCTGCTATAAAAACGGTTCCCATAGTCCATGGAACAGCCAAGTAAGCTGCTGGAAGAACTTTTATCAGATGCTCCACAGTATAACCATATATCCTCTCGGGTCCCCACCCAAGTCCTTTGGCAGCATTTATTATGGCATTGTAGGAATCCGAAGTGCCTGTGTACTGTGATATCAATCTATTGAGGTTTTCTGCATAAATTCTAGGATCACAAAGAGCTAAATATATAGCACCGATCAATATCCCAATGAATCCGATTATAAAAGTAACTAATTGTACTTTTATGAACTTATTTAAGCCGAAAGACGTCATGGCTAGAAATGCAAGCATGATGAGAGTCCCTATTATGAGAGCCGGAATGGGCTCAGCTAGCACATCACCTATTGAGACCAGCGATGAATTTCCGGTCACTAAGCCCAGTGTGAGAAACATCGTTGATAATGCTACAGAGGAGAAGGTATATCCTCCGAAAGCAAACCAGAAAGCAAGCCAAATGAACCAATTCCAGCTGGATAGGAACCCCATGAATGGATGTAATGCCCTACTTATTATCACGTAATCTCCACCACTTCTGGGCATTGCTATTGACATTAAGGAGTAAACTAGAACCTGAAATACGAAGAGGAATGTTGATAATATTAATCCTGGGATAAGGGCTTCGGCTGGAACTACATATAGTGCTATAAGATAGACGAAAACTAGTGCTGTGAAGTACGCTGTGAAGTAAACATTGTAGATGAAGGAATCCTTTGGATAAACCTCTCTAACGAGGCCAGAGGATTTCCTCACAAAAACAGATGGTACTTCCTCCATATTCGCACCCAAAGGAGGCAAAGTGCCTTTTATTTAAGCTTATCTCTCAAAGAAATGACACTATATATTCTTTATGGCAAAAAGATCAGATTTTCTGCCGTATTTAGACATTATAAAGGGCACAGACGTGAGAGATCATTTTTCAGCTTTCAGTCTTTTTCTCCAGTCTAGAGACAAGAGAGTTATTACTCTGGCTAAAGGTGTCTGATCGACAATGTCGCAAAGGGTGGGCAGAAGTCTTCTCTTCGCTTAGAGCTAGAGAAGAGGAAGGAAATAACTGTGTGTTATCGGTGCAATTTCAATCATCTTTATAGTACACCCTTATAGTACACCCTTTAAGTAACTTCAAAAGTTTTCACATATTTATATACGTTTCTCGAAATGTTTCCCATGGGAAACATTTTTATTATAAAAGTGTTTCCTGTAGGTTAATGGAGGGAACGCTCAGATCCCTGATCTCAGAGTGGTTTTACAGCGAGATACCCAAGCTGGTAAAGAGGGATATATCTCTTCCAATTAAGGGGAATGCACTTGCATTAATTGGCCCTAGAAGAGCTGGAAAAACATTCATGATGTACCAGATTGTCTCAGATCTCATGCAGAGAGGGGTTGCAAAGGAGTCCACTGTCTACCTGAACTTTGAGGATTTGAGGCTCTCAAATCTCAGAAATGAGGATTTTCCAATGTTTCTGAAGTTATTGGCTGAGATGACAAAACCTTTGCCATCGGGGGAGAAGGCACTTCTCCTGCTGGATGAAGTTCAGAACCTAAGCAATTGGGGAAGATGGGTCAGATCCCTTCTTGACAGGGGATACGCTGTGGTTGTATCGGGTTCCTCCTCAAAGGTGGGGGTGAGGGAGATACCGACAGAGCTGAGGGGCAGATATCTGGAGAAGCTGGTTTTACCTCTATCCTTCAGGGAGTTCCTTAAGTTCAGAAGAGTTGACATAGAGTATCTGGAGGCCCCTGAGAAGAGGGGCAAAATATTGAGCTATTTGAGGGATTATTTGATGCTAGGAGGCTTCCCTGAGGTGGTTCTAAATCCCGAGCATGCAAAGGAGCTTTTAAGAGTTTACAGGGAGACCGTATTTTACAGGGATATAATAGAGAGGTTCAGGGTGAGGGACATCTCCTCCTTCAGGCACTTTTTGGAGATGCTTGAGGGGAGCTTCGGAGGCTATTTCTCCATATCCTCAGCTCAAAAGACATTTAAAAGCATGGGAATTAAGAAGAGCAAGAAGACGCTGGCAAACTACCTAAAGTACTGTGAGGACTCCTTCTACATTATATCCGTGAGGAAGTTCTCGTTCAGCAGAAAAGCAATGATACAGCAGCCCAGAAAAGTCTATCCCATAGATATGGGCTATATGAGAGGTGAATTTATGGGAAGGAGGATGGAAAGCTTAGTAGCTGTGGAGCTCATGAGAAGGGGGGATGAGGCTTACTACATGAAGGATGGCGATCATGAGGTTGACTTCCTTCTGGTGAAGGATGGAACTGTTAGAGAGGCGATACAGGTCAGCTATGCCGTGGATGAAGTTGAAAAGAGGGAGATAGATGGGTTAAGGAAGGCAATCGGTATTTTCGGCGGGATTAAAGCCTCTGTCCTCACATGGGATCTGGAGGGAGAGAGATTAATTGATGGAAGAACTGTTAAGCTCATCCCTCTCTGGAAGTGGCTTCTCTTTTCTTCATAATTTGTATATGAGATTTAAAATTCATTCTTTGCGAAATCATGAATAGCTGCTGTACTCACATTCAGGTACTTAAGTTCAAAGGCTTATACGGAATACCTCCTCAACTCTGGATTAAGCCCTCTTATCCACTTTCAGAAGTATATATCCTCTAATGTTAAGAATTCGAAAAGATACATATCTGCCAAGGATGTGGGAATTGAGAGCCTCTCCGAGATTATATGGCCTCTTTTATCTTTATCTCTTTAAATCGGGCATTCTCCTTTCTCTGCTCTTCTTAGGATCTCTCTAAGCTCCTTAAATCTTCTACTTCTCTTTGTGAGATCCTCTAAAAGTCTGAGGAGCTTTTCACTAGTTCTCATTCTGCTTATCTCTAGGTGAAGCGAATCTACATCATTGCTGAAACCGTATTCATTCAAGGAAATGCCCATCTCCTTAGCTGATGCTATAATGAAATCTTCCAATCTATTTTCCAATGCTATCACAATACCCTGATCTAAGCAGAGAATCGTTATGCCCAGATCCGGCATTCTTCTCTCATCTCTAATATACTTATATAATTTAGAGATCCCTCATAATCCAGATCTATGAGACATACACCCTTGGACCTTACTACAGAACTCACTGCCCTTCCCTTTCCTCGGGAGTGAACGGGCTTAAATCCCATTATCTTAACTGTCCGGATAACACTCAACGAAGATCAAATTGTTTCCCCTAGCTCAAGAAAGACATCAGCTCTCTCCGCTATGATCTCCTTTATCCTGCTGATATCAACGGCAGTGTACTCGCTTCTCATTCCTCTGGCCCTCGCTAAATATACGGAGAGCTCATACTTCGGGACTTTATCTATTATTGTCTCGAGGAAATAGGGGTTGTGCGTTGTCACCACAAAACTGTTCTTGTTTAACGCTATCCTTTCAGCAAGGAGCTTTGTGTAGAAGGGAAAGGAGTGAACTTCAGGCTCTTCCATCACTATAATGGAATTCTCGTTTGTCTCGAGGGCACCGAAGCTGAAGAGAATCCTTTTTACAGTATCGGAGAGCAGATTATACCCTATTCTCAGTCCTCTTCCATTCTCAAACTTCCAGAACTCGATTTCATCGGTCTCCAAATTCAGGGAGAGCTTCAATCCCAAGTCCTCCAGTATCTTGGCTGCCGTGGACCCAAACCTCTGATTCACTTTCAGAAGATGTAACAGATTTAAGCCATGAGGCGGAAGGAGAAAGTTCCCCCATTCGATCTGCTTCTCCTCTGAATACCTGTAGAACATCACTTTATCCAGGATCCTGCTCAGACTCTCGAAATCTTCCAGCTTGGATTCCACGGTCATGTTGTCTATGTATAGGACCTTCTCCCCTTTCAGGGATATCTCGACCTTCCTATTTTTGCTATCATATGATAACTCAATCTTGTTCCCCCCAAGCTCTATTTCCGCTGTCTTCTCCGTGAAGCGGAAGAAGAGATCCGTTATCCTGTTTATCCTAGTGATTATTCTCAGGATATTCTGGAGATTGCTGAATCTCCATAGACCTTCTTCGACGCTGTACCTGCTAACGATTCCCGCATCCTCATAATTTTTCAGCTGTCCCAAAAAGGTGAACATGGAGAGAGCTTCTAAAAGGTTGGATTTTCCCGACTCAGGTGGGCCTATCACCACATTGACCCTGCTCAGGTCGAGAGAAGCTTCTTCTATGGATTTAAACCCCTTTACCCTGATTCTCACAGGAGTTTTACCATCAGAAGTTTATAAATATCTCTCATTCCTCCTGTTATTGAGAAACTTGCATATTCTAATGCTTCATTTATTATATCTGTTATCTCCGAGCTTGGCCTGATAACATCAGGTGCATCATAATCCAGTCTTCATCTTCCGAGGTTCAGGCACCAATAAGGCCCCTTATTCCGAACAGGTAGCCCAGCCACTCTCCTATGAAGTAGGTCAAAAATGCAGTGCCGAGAAGAAGGCCCAAAGTCTGCAGAAATTCGAACCTGAAATCCTTCTCAGCGTAGACAGATGCCTGAAATGTGAACAGCAATGTGAGAAGAGCTCCCACTGAAATGGATGCACCAAAGGCCAGATATATGTTGTGCGTCAGGAAATAGGGAAGAGATATGAGGGAGACAGCGAATATATAGCCTATACCTGTTACAAGAGCGGCTATAGCCGGGGATTTCCCCATATCATGCTTTGTCTGGAGATATGAGGCTGATGCCATTGAGATAGCCGCACCAACTCCGACAATGAGGCCGATGACACCGGCCACTATGGTGTTGTTTGTTGTGCCAAGAGTGCCCGCATGAGTTCCCGTGATCTCAATTATTGCATCAGCCAAGCCGAGCACAAGAGCGCCCATGTACCTCACAATTGTCTCGTCAAGCTGGGAAATAAGGGCTTTTTCATGCTCCTCTTCCTCCCTTATGATGTTCTGAAGGGCTGCTAGGTCATCTCCATGAAGAAGGCCTTCCATGGACCTGTAGTGTATAATTGCTTTTTGTTCGCCCCGCTCAGAAAACTTAGCCACGAAGGTAACCCCGAAGATGAGCCGAAGAAGGGCCATTAAATATGCATGGAGGCGAACCCTCCAAAGGGAGGGTTTAACTTCAACAAACCTGCTTAAGAACTGGAAATGCCCAAGCTCCTGGGAGGAGAGGGTTTCAAGGATCCTTCTTCTTTTTTCGTTTCGCTCCAGCTTGGCCAAGATGCCGTATGTCACATACTCCCTGTACTCATCCAGAACAGCCTTTCTGGCAGCATCAGCTAGGGAACTGGAAATGCCCTCCATCAAAAGGCACAACAGAATGCTTTAATAAACCTAACTCTCCTCCGGCGCAAATTCCCTGAGATAACAGGGAAGTGTTTAGGTTAAAGTTGCCACAAGCTGTGGAGTTAGCTATCTTCGCTGCTTATGTGATTTAAATCAGCCTGTACTGTGAGTAAACCGCTTTAGCTTTAGATATTTCTTTTTTTATTCAATTGAGAGCTCCGGAAGCTTGTTCAGGGAGAATACTAGCTCATACGTGTTCTTCTCCCTCACTCAGTTGTATACCTTTATATCCCAGTAGGGGCCGGGGGCATCCAATTAGACAATGTAATCGCTTTCAATTATCTTTGCATTGAGACACAGAGATGCTAAGTTCAACATACAGTGCGAGGCAATAGCTTTCAATCCTCTTTGCATTGAGACAAGAAGGGATAGAAGTGCTGAACGATGTGAGAGGTATACCTTTCAATCCTCTTTGCATTGAGACCCAATTGCATGTAAATATCCATATTCATCGGATACCAGACTTTCAATCCTCTTTGCATTGAGACATGATCATGGACTGGAGGCATCCACCTGATAATCTAACTTTCAATCCTCTTTGCATTGAGACATCGCTTTGTTCATCACATTCTTTGCTTTAATTTTAAATCTTTCAATCCTCTTTGCATTGAGACCCCAGTCCACGAAAATCCTTCTTCCTTCAGCTCCTCCTTGCTTTCAATCCTCTTTGCATTGAGACACACTACCTCGGCTTCTTGGAAACCAGCGAAATATTTACTTTCAATCCTCTTTGCATTGAGACGTGCTGTTTGGCTTCTCGGATGGCTCTGTGAAGGAAATATTTCAATCCTCTTTGCATTGAGACCAGTGTTATCTCATTGATTACGAAAAGGGAATTGTCATTTCAATCCTCTTTGCATTGAGACTGAGGTGGTTGGTGTGGAGAGTGAAGGCCTGTTTTATGATTTCAATCCTCTTTGCATTGAGACTGCGTAATACGTGATAAACGCTCTGAATTCGTCCTCTGATTTCAATCCTCTTTGCATTGAGACAGGAGATGACAAAGGATGAGATCTTATCAGCTGTAAAATTTCAATCCTCTTTGCATTGAGACTGAAATGCCGTCAAGAGGGCTGGTGTTCACATTCCTTAAATTTCAATCCTCTTTGCATTGAGACAGTCACGAACGAGGTTCTGTTTCCTTTTGAGGGTAATCCATTTCAATCCTCTTTGCATTGAGACTGGATAGAAAGATCAGGGAGTATATTGAGGAACTGGAAATTTCAATCCTCTTTGCATTGAGACCAACAGCTGGAAGTACTGTTATCGAGTACTGAACCTTACATTTCAATCCTCTTTGCATTGAGACTGGGAGGACTGAAAATGGAGGATCTTGAGAAAAAGGCTAATTTCAATCCTCTTTGCATTGAGACGTATTTCTCTATTTAAACCTTGCCTTCCCCAGTGGTCTAGCCATTTCAATCCTCTTTGCATTGAGACTTGCCTAAGCTTGTTATTCCCTTCTCCGCACAGACCTGAATTTCAATCCTCTTTGCATTGAGACTATAAGAATGCCGTTAAAGCTAGCCTGATACTTCACAATATTTCAATCCTCTTTGCATTGAGACAAGCTAGGGCTATGGCTGCTGGTGATGATGAGACATCAATTTCAATCCTCTTTGCATTGAGACCTCTGAGCTTAGGTGTCCTGGATACAATCGGAGAGCTGTATTTCAATCCTCTTTGCATTGAGACGGGGATATTTGTCCTTGCCACATACAAAGCCATTCAAGAATTTCAATCCTCTTTGCATTGAGACCGTAACAAGGAGGAAAAGGCGGTAAAAATGAAGAAAAGGATTTCAATCCTCTTTGCATTGAGACTGCAAATGCCCATCAGGAGCCTGGGAACCTTCTTAAAGTATTTCAATCCTCTTTGCATTGAGACACCACTGTCGCATTCGCAGGAGAGATTAAGGAGACTGAGATTTCAATCCTCTTTGCATTGAGACTTATGCACTTTGTCTTGTCCATCGTCACGAATAACTGGATTTCAATCCTCTTTGCATTGAGACTTCTTCGGAGCCGGCGGGGGGAGTGTGAGAAGTATGAAAATTTCAATCCTCTTTGCATTGAGACAAGATAGTGATAAGGAAGGTGGACAGGGCTAGGGGGGTAAATTTCAATCCTCTTTGCATTGAGACAGGGCCACGGGAAGAACAGAATACGGGCAATGGGGAGTATTTCAATCCTCTTTGCATTGAGACAACCTCTGGTACATTGCCGATGAACTAACGTTCATAATATTTCAATCCTCTTTGCATTGAGACCTAATGTTATTTTCCAGTGCATCCATTGACCAACTATATAATTTCAATCCTCTTTGCATTGAGACCACAGGGTTGTCGCACCAGTAAAGTCATCGTCACCAGTAATTTCAATCCTCTTTGCATTGAGACAAATACGGGAGTCAGGAGGAGGAAAAGGGCCAAAAATGCGATTTCAATCCTCTTTGCATTGAGACGATCTTCTCTCTATCTAACCCGGATCGTGAAAAATAATATTTCAATCCTCTTTGCATTGAGACATCAAAAAGCAGTAACATCAGGAGCACCAGCACCACTATTTCAATCCTCTTTGCATTGAGACAACTATTTGCTTTTTTGTGCTTCTCTGCCGGCTTTTTATTTCAATCCTCTTTGCATTGAGACGCAAAGAGAAAGCAGAAAGCGAGAAAAAGGAAGAAGACAGAATTTCAATCCTCTTTGCATTGAGACCCTTCTGGGAGGAGGGCCAAGTTGGTAATTTTTGACGAGATTTCAATCCTCTTTGCATTGAGACGGTTTTACCCCCTGAACGAGGCCCCACCTAAAAATAAAAATTTCAATCCTCTTTGCATTGAGACTTGAGACGGTACTGGAACGTGAGCGTTACCGACTGCACGCCCTTATTTCAATCCTCTTTGCATTGAGACGGATATATGGTGAGATGCCTATGCCCCGAAGAAGTTAAATTTCAATCCTCTTTGCATTGAGACAAAAGCGAAGGTATCACCAGCCGAAGTTGCGGATTTATCATTTCAATCCTCTTTGCATTGAGACAGTACAAGGACATTGAGATAATGCATGGTGGTATTCTAATTTCAATCCTCTTTGCATTGAGACCACCATCTAACATTGATCCCGATGCCTTCGGATTAAGCATTTCAATCCTCTTTGCATTGAGACCCTGCAGCTGTCAAAAGAGCAGGGAAAGGTAGAGTAAATATTTCAATCCTCTTTGCATTGAGACCCCCCATCCTCGGGTTGGGTGTGTGTGGTGCCCGATCCATTTCAATCCTCTTTGCATTGAGACGAAAGCATGCATATCTAGGGAGATCTTTTGGAAACCTATTTCAATCCTCTTTGCATTGAGACTTATTGCCTTTGCTGTTGGCTCATAAGAGCCAGTAGCATAATTTCAATCCTCTTTGCATTGAGACACAGCGGATAATTTCAAGGGGGGAGTTTTGACTATGGATTTCAATCCTCTTTGCATTGAGACAAAATTTGCGAGCTGGATGGGATACTGAAGGAGAATTACATTTCAATCCTCTTTGCATTGAGACTGTCTGACTGGATCCAGCTGTTGTTCGCAGGGGAATCAATTTCAATCCTCTTTGCATTGAGACTTTGAAAGAACACGCATCTGTATGTCTGCCTGCTTCCTATTTCAATCCTCTTTGCATTGAGACTTCCCCCTGTAAACGGAGGAAGGATTAACGGAAGAAATATTTCAATCCTCTTTGCATTGAGACGTGTCCATTATTCCAAAACCCAGCAGGCCGGCTCCCATATTTCAATCCTCTTTGCATTGAGACCATAATGACCGATACTGTTGCAGACATACCCACAAAGATATTTCAATCCTCTTTGCATTGAGACGGGAGGTGTACAAGGCTGTTGCTAAGGCTGCCCAAGGGGCTTTCAATCCTCTTTGCATTGAGACGAATGAGATACAAAAAGAGAATGAGGAGGAGAAGCAGAACTTTCAATCCTCTTTGCATTGAGACAATCTGTTCATGTGGAACGAGTGGTTTAGCTCCAGACTCTTTCAATCCTCTTTGCATTGAGACAATCCCTTTCAGCCCTTAGCCTAGCAACTTCCTCCTGCCTTTCAATCCTCTTTGCATTGAGACTAAGCTCTATTGCCGATACATCCGTAACAAGATAGTCCTTTCAATCCTCTTTGCATTGAGACTGAAGAGGACTGGGATGTGCAGGTACTTCCGCTTTCTACCCTTTCAATCCTCTTTGCATTGAGACTTCTACGACAGGGGAAATGCAAACGAGGCGTACATATTCTTTCAATCCTCTTTGCATTGAGACGAGAATAATGGCTGAAATTGAGAGCCAAGGCTTTGAAGCTTTCAATCCTCTTTGCATTGAGACTGCAGACAAAATGAGCACTTCTGACTGGTGGAATGTCGTCTTTCAATCCTCTTTGCATTGAGACAAACAGAGAGTATAGCTGTGAAAAATATAACTGGAAGACTTTCAATCCTCTTTGCATTGAGACGACAATATCCACAGCCTGAAAGATACTCACGCCGAATTTGTCTTTCAATCCTCTTTGCATTGAGACAGATACTACTCCAATCACCATCATTCCCTTGTATCCCTTTCAATCCTCTTTGCATTGAGACAAAACCCCGAACCCGACCACTCTCAGGATCATATTCCCTTTCAATCCTCTTTGCATTGAGACAATGTGAATTGGGATATTGTTGATAGTTTCTCAGTATCAGCTTTCAATCCTCTTTGCATTGAGACCTTATGAAGATGTTTTTGGGTGGCGGAGGAGGGGGAAGCTTTCAATCCTCTTTGCATTGAGACATCCAGAACCTCATCCAAACCTCTGGTGTCCACACTTGTGCTTTCAATCCTCTTTGCATTGAGACGATGAAGGCGGTAAGATCTGCTTTCGTCAGATTTTACTCCTTTCAATCCTCTTTGCATTGAGACTTGAGAGGCTATGCATTAGGTGCGGGCGTGACCTTGGACTTTCAATCCTCTTTGCATTGAGACGACCCCTATGGGGTCAATAAAAGGGAGTGAGAATATGAGCTTTCAATCCTCTTTGCATTGAGACTTATGTTTATAAGCTCAGATACCCTTACACCCGTAAAACTTTCAATCCTCTTTGCATTGAGACGTCTCCCTCTGCGAACACAAAGCCGAGCAGAGGCATTGTCTTTCAATCCTCTTTGCATTGAGACTATAGGTAGGAAGCACCCTGCGGGCTTCTCGGGCCTCGCTTTCAATCCTCTTTGCATTGAGACTCCTTCTTTCGATATGGTTTATTGCAGTGCTGGCACTTTCAATCCTCTTTGCATTGAGACTACAACTATCTGCTTTCCCATAAAACCACCTCTACTACTTTCAATCCTCTTTGCATTGAGACGAGAGGGTTGCAAAGTTCTACGCCTACGGCGACGGTGGGACTTTCAATCCTCTTTGCATTGAGACTGAAAGGATTGTCCGAAAGAGGGTACTCCCTCCCGCAATGCTTTCAATCCTCTTTGCATTGAGACGCGGTTAAAGTGGGGGTCTCGAAGTCTGTGGCTTTAACCCCTTTCAATCCTCTTTGCATTGAGACTTGAGATGCCCGAACTGTGGTTATGAGTGGGACTATAAGCTTTCAATCCTCTTTGCATTGAGACCTCTCTCTCCCCAATAGTGATCGGGCTACCGCTATATCTTTCAATCCTCTTTGCATTGAGACTATACTCCGGAAACGAGAGGGAGGCCTACAGGCTGCCTTTCAATCCTCTTTGCATTGAGACGGGGTTTTACCCCCCGAAAGGCCCCCACCAAAAAGGGTTACTTTCAATCCTCTTTGCATTGAGACGTTCAAGCCTGATGTCATCATTCCAGTGCTTCCCCTCTCCTTTCAATCCTCTTTGCATTGAGACTTTTTCTGAAGCAGCCAGTGAAACGGAGGAGGATTTGGCTTTCAATCCTCTTTGCATTGAGACTGCCCTGTTGTAAACCCTTACGTGTGCGATAAGCCCGTCTTTCAATCCTCTTTGCATTGAGACCCATTCCTTGCTGTAGCCCCAGAACTCCATCGCATTCTCTTTCAATCCTCTTTGCATTGAGACGAAGAGATCGGGAAGAGCATAGGGATGGAAAAGGGCAAAATCTTTCAATCCTCTTTGCATTGAGACCTTTTTCCTGAGCTCATAGAAGAAGTCCACGTAGTCCTCTTTCAATCCTCTTTGCATTGAGACTTAGGACATTGCAGGACTTCAGACTGCTGACAAGACTACCTTTCAATCCTCTTTGCATTGAGACGGGTGCATGTGGTTCATTGAGGGCAAGTGCGCTGTTGTCGCTTTCAATCCTCTTTGCATTGAGACTGAAAACCCAGTATTTATTGAGTCCCACTATGATGAAATCTTTCAATCCTCTTTGCATTGAGACTGAAGTTCTACAGGATGCTGGGGAAGAAGGCGGTGACTTTCAATCCTCTTTGCATTGAGACACAGAGTTGCAAGGCCGTTTGTCACAGCCAATGTTCCCTTTCAATCCTCTTTGCATTGAGACGTAGCTTGGAGGGAGAGGGCAAAGGAGGTGTGTGGATAGGGTCATCTTTCAATCCTCTTTGCATTGAGACTTTCATGGAGGAAAACAGGGAGATAGTTGAATACATAAACCTTTCAATCCTCTTTGCATTGAGACCTTTTTAGCTTAGTCAAGATGTTCTTGCAGGATAATTCCTTTCAATCCTCTTTGCATTGAGACAAGCATCACTTTAACAGCGTTTGGGTAGAACTTGGCTACTTTCAATCCTCTTTGCATTGAGACTTGGGATTCGGCCCCTAGGGGCGACCTCCCCTCCCCTTTCAATCCTCTTTGCATTGAGACTCCAGTGCCCATACAGAGGATAAATAATGCCGAAAATAACTTTCAATCCTCTTTGCATTGAGACAAAAAGAAAGGAAGGGGATGGTCATTTTCTCACCCTGTCTTTCAATCCTCTTTGCATTGAGACCCTTTTGTCGGCCCATATGATCTGGAAATCAGGCTGAACTTTCAATCCTCTTTGCATTGAGACAGTATATGTCGATAAAATGTCTAATTGCGAAACGTATAGTCTTTCAATCCTCTTTGCATTGAGACTGTGCTTGAGATGCTTGCAGAAAAGGGATGGCATCCCCCTTTCAATCCTCTTTGCATTGAGACATATGATCCAGAGAAGGAAGTAGCAGTCAAGCTCTTCTCACTTTCAATCCTCTTTGCATTGAGACGCATTCAAGAGAGATCATCCTGAGCCATTCTTCGTAATCCTTTCAATCCTCTTTGCATTGAGACGGTAAAACAGCTGAAGAAGAGCTATGAGGAGCTAAAACCTTTCAATCCTCTTTGCATTGAGACGCAGGACAGATGAGCAGTGATTACATAATCTTAGAATCTTTCAATCCTCTTTGCATTGAGACGACAAACTGCCTGTTCTGGTCGTTTACCAGTGCCTGCACTCTTTCAATCCTCTTTGCATTGAGACGGGCGCAGACTGTCCAACAACTTCATCCCTGTTTCTCTCTTTCAATCCTCTTTGCATTGAGACGCCCTTTTTCCTATTGTGTCCTTTCTTTTTGCCAGCTTTTCTTTCAATCCTCTTTGCATTGAGACTAAACGGCACAAGCCTATCCATGTCCGACGTCTTCATCTTTCAATCCTCTTTGCATTGAGACACAACTACTTTTCGATGCGATAGGTAGGTGTGCTATCTATCTTTCAATCCTCTTTGCATTGAGACGATGAAAAAGAGGTGATCTTCAATGTCCAGACCTCCTAACTTTCAATCCTCTTTGCATTGAGACGAGGATGGCTCAACTGTAACCCTAACTGTGAAGGACTCAACTTTCAATCCTCTTTGCATTGAGACGCTGGGAAGAGCATAAGGCTTGACGTTGGGCCAACCGTGCCTTTCAATCCTCTTTGCATTGAGACAGGGGCCGGGATTCACGCAGTTCTTCAGGAGGCTGTTTGGAACTTTCAATCCTCTTTGCATTGAGACACCTTCAAAATAATAGTGAGGTGGAACGGGACGGATCCTTTCAATCCTCTTTGCATTGAGACTCAGGACAAGGGGCACCAGTATGGAGGCCAGTATGTACACTTTCAATCCTCTTTGCATTGAGACTTTGTTCCCAATGTTGCATTTGAGGGATAGGCTGTAATCTTTCAATCCTCTTTGCATTGAGACTTCAGGGGATAAAGTGTGCCGAATACCTGTTGAGAATAACTTTCAATCCTCTTTGCATTGAGACGAAGGAGCTGAGAAGCACCCTTAAGTCGGCCTTTGAGCATCTTTCAATCCTCTTTGCATTGAGACTTCTTGAGAAACAGCGTGATCTCCATGTAGTCGTTATTCCTTTCAATCCTCTTTGCATTGAGACTGGATGGGTTCATATACAGTAGGGGGTCACTTTCCCGGTCTTTCAATCCTCTTTGCATTGAGACTTGATTTTTGTTAAGAGCATAAGCTATTGCAGCACCTTTCAATCCTCTTTGCATTGAGACTTCTCTACACGGTCTTAGACAGGGCTTTAGCCTCATTTTCTTTCAATCCTCTTTGCATTGAGACGAGGTGATTGTATGGGTGAGCGGGTAATCATGATATCAGAGCTTTCAATCCTCTTTGCATTGAGACCAGGGAGAGACCGACCGTATCGTGGACAGAGAGAGAATAGCAGCTTTCAATCCTCTTTGCATTGAGACTTCCCTGGCTGATACCGATTCAAGGCTGGAATAAGAATCCCTTTCAATCCTCTTTGCATTGAGACAGAGGTTCAATATTCCCTTCAACGAGGAGGAAGTAAGGCCTTTCAATCCTCTTTGCATTGAGACAATATTTTCTAGCCATTCCTCTCTTTTATCTCTCAAAACCTTTCAATCCTCTTTGCATTGAGACAGGTGTCGGAAGCTTTTCGATGATCCTGTCCGTTATGCTTACTTTCAATCCTCTTTGCATTGAGACTACGAGCTTTCTTTCACAAATCCTTCTGCAGTATGCACTTTCAATCCTCTTTGCATTGAGACTCAGGAGGGCTTCTCCTCGACTAAAAAACAAATAAACTGCTTTCAATCCTCTTTGCATTGAGACATGCCCACCGGAACTTAAGTGTGCCACAAGGATAATAATCTTTCAATCCTCTTTGCATTGAGACGAAGGTGATTGAATGAAGAGACTAGATTCTGACTTTAATCTTTCAATCCTCTTTGCATTGAGACTTATATTTAGCCACACAAAAGTGGCAGAAAGATCCTCTACTTTCAATCCTCTTTGCATTGAGACGAATCAGGGGACATAACCAAGGGGAGGGAAGTCGCACTCTTTCAATCCTCTTTGCATTGAGACGTGTTGAACCATAAGTAGTATGGAGATACAGTCCAAGTCTTTCAATCCTCTTTGCATTGAGACAGCATAGTGCCAAGCTCATTAGCCTTATATCGCTTGCCTTTCAATCCTCTTTGCATTGAGACGGAAGTGGCGGAAAAAGCAATAGATGTAGTAAGGGCGTTACTTTCAATCCTCTTTGCATTGAGACAAGAAGATCAGGGAAGAAAGGAGGAAAAAGATGGAGGAGGCTTTCAATCCTCTTTGCATTGAGACGGAGGGAGAAAGGGCCAAAGGAGGACATTGAGATGATAACTTTCAATCCTCTTTGCATTGAGACGTTGAGCTTCAGGGCCTTGTGGAGGAGGTTCTTAAGAAACTTTCAATCCTCTTTGCATTGAGACAAGCATAATACTAGCGGCAATAACCGGTTCACAGGCTGGGGCTTTCAATCCTCTTTGCATTGAGACGGACAGTTTATAAGATGATCCACCAGCTCCTCAACAGTCACTTTCAATCCTCTTTGCATTGAGACGTAGGCCAGAAAGTAGCCCCTCTTCCCGCCCCTCGGCACTTTCAATCCTCTTTGCATTGAGACTATGTGCAGGCTGAAACCGATATTCAAACCTACCTACCTTTCAATCCTCTTTGCATTGAGACAAATACAAAAGTCCTCTTGCAGAAGTCATTTAAATTCTCACTTTCAATCCTCTTTGCATTGAGACTCAAGGAGGTTTCCCCTGATCCATACAAAAAGGGAGAGCACTTTCAATCCTCTTTGCATTGAGACCTTTTGACCTCTACATAGGCTACTTTGTCATTCAGCCCTTTCAATCCTCTTTGCATTGAGACACAGGTGAACTGCTGGTATGTCGAGGACTGGCTGAGGCCTTTCAATCCTCTTTGCATTGAGACAACCGCTTCTGTGCCTCCTCTATCCCCTTCATGTTCTCATCTTTCAATCCTCTTTGCATTGAGACTGCATGCACGAGCATAACAGGATAACGTGGAGTCTTAACTTTCAATCCTCTTTGCATTGAGACTATATGATGTAGTTTTGATGGAGGATATACCCTCTGATACCTTTCAATCCTCTTTGCATTGAGACTGATCTTGTGGCTGAAAAAGGGAGGGAAATTTGTCTTGACTTTCAATCCTCTTTGCATTGAGACGAAGCAAAGGGGGGAAGAGAAGACGAAAAAGGTAAAGGCTTTCAATCCTCTTTGCATTGAGACGGAGCTTGATGGTTTTGAGAGAAAGGTTTAAATAGGCTCTTTCAATCCTCTTTGCATTGAGACGTAATTGTTGTTTGACAGAGACAGGAATATAAAGAGAAAGCTTTCAATCCTCTTTGCATTGAGACGGAGGAGGTTCTTAAGAAAAGAACGCAGGAGAACATAACTTTCAATCCTCTTTGCATTGAGACTGTAAACTGGTGTCCTGCCTCGCACATAAGATAAATACTTTCTTTCAATCCTCTTTGCATTGAGACGGTCTGATCCATCCAGATCTGAAACCTTTGTTGCAGCTATCTTTCAATCCTCTTTGCATTGAGACAGGGAGAATATCCTGAGGGCCTGTCGGGAGGGGGATTATCTTTCAATCCTCTTTGCATTGAGACGAAGAAGAGCTGAAAAAAGCTGAGGAGGAGATCCCCTCGTCTTTCAATCCTCTTTGCATTGAGACGAACATATCCCTTATCATCATCCTCACAACATCCGTAAGCTTTCAATCCTCTTTGCATTGAGACTCAACGTACTCATCCGCCCATGATCTCAGAGGATTTGCCACCTCTTTCAATCCTCTTTGCATTGAGACTAAAAGCCTTGGCGCTAAAGGAGGGTAGAAAAAAGGTGACCTTTCAATCCTCTTTGCATTGAGACGTATTTGCTGTTATGTTGAGATCGGAGAGAAGGGCATCACTTTCAATCCTCTTTGCATTGAGACACCCTGCCCGTGGAGCCCGGCGGCCCAAACTCGGTGGCGTCTTTCAATCCTCTTTGCATTGAGACACGATCTGGCTACCTGATGAGATATACAAGAAGCTGCTCTTTCAATCCTCTTTGCATTGAGACTCACTCATGCCTCTCTCACACTCCCCCCGTCCCCGCAAGCTTTCAATCCTCTTTGCATTGAGACCTGAAAAGCACATATTCGCAGCATGGGTAGAGCAGACACCTTTCAATCCTCTTTGCATTGAGACGGGAGGTGCAAGGAAAACATAACGGCCTGCGTTGAGGACATAACTTTCAATCCTCTTTGCATTGAGACTTAGGCGAGCCTAATATATAGATCTCGGTAAAGTATATCTTTCAATCCTCTTTGCATTGAGACGTGTTGGCGAACAGAGGGATGTTCACGGATCTGTTGCTCCTTTCAATCCTCTTTGCATTGAGACCAGGGACATAGAGAAGGTGATAGAGAAGAGGTATAAAGCTCTTTCAATCCTCTTTGCATTGAGACTGCTCCAGAGGATATTTTGCAGGAGATAATTGAGGACATCTTTCAATCCTCTTTGCATTGAGACTCTACCCACCATCCTAGCTATTTCCATTGTATCGTGATACTTTCAATCCTCTTTGCATTGAGACGAGAGACCTGCTGGATTCCGTGTCCGAGAGGGTTCTGGCCTTTCAATCCTCTTTGCATTGAGACCCTTCGAGCCTAAAAGTCCGAAGGTGGATTTCACCTCAACTTTCAATCCTCTTTGCATTGAGACGGGGATAGCAGTAGCAGAAGTTACAGAATATGCATTAACCTTTCAATCCTCTTTGCATTGAGACTATACAAAATGTGCCTTCCATGATCGGTAATGCAATACCTTTCAATCCTCTTTGCATTGAGACGAAGCTGACAAGGTAAATGGAAGTGTTTCCTCAACAATCTTTCAATCCTCTTTGCATTGAGACTAATTGCATTAGTTGCACTAATTCAGGGGATAATAGCCACTTTCAATCCTCTTTGCATTGAGACAATAAGAGAAATAGCCAGTAAAAGGGAGTTATCCCCTTACTTTCAATCCTCTTTGCATTGAGACCGACCTTCTTCAACATAGAAGAATGCCGTGTTGAGGAGAACTTTCAATCCTCTTTGCATTGAGACGTAGTGGTCAGACAGTTAGAAAAGGCTAAGGAATACACCTTTCAATCCTCTTTGCATTGAGACGTGTACTCTAACAATCTATTCATGACGAGGGGCTCCTATTTAATCCTTTCCACAGATCCCTTTCTCGAACACTGATGACAGAGGAAAAACCTTAAAAACAATTCTCAAAATGTTCGAGGAAAAATTTATATACTTTCATTCAGGTTCCCTTCTCACATATTCAGAAAAACCAAAATGTTCGAGAAAGGTCATATCATCGAGCTCCCATTAAAAATTCCATAACATAGTTTTTCCTGCTATGATGGAAGAAAGTAGAAAAAGCAAGTTAATAACAAGATAAAAGGGAAAATAACGAGAGTTTGACGTCGTCTATTTGATGAAGGGATCATTGAGGAGCGAGCTTCTGTTAAGAGCAGGCTGTTGAGGACAATTGGTATATCTTCTCGAAAGGATTGAAAGTAAAAAATATTCGATTAAGAAATATTTTATTCAGTGATCGGGATATTTCATTAATGAATTCTAAAATGCATTTAGTTTCTTCTAATTTAAAAACTAATAGTCTATAGAAAGGTTAAGCTAGATATCCAAATACAGTTCATAGAAATCATCCATAACGCCACCGAACCTCGTTTTCTTTCCTCTTCTCTCACTTGCCGATATATAATCAACGCTAACCAGCGACACTAAGGTCAAATATGATAGCTTTTTCAGAGTTACATCCCTATCCTTCCCCGAGATGATGTAGCTGTATAAACCTCTGCAAATCTCCCGAAATTCCTGTTTTATGTCCTCTACTTTGATAGAACCTCTCTCAATCTTATTTTTAAGCTCAATAATGACAGAGTTAAGAAGAGACCTCTCCTTTCCATAAAGTGCGTTATTCTTCAGAAACAGCAGCTCGCTTTGAAGATCCTCCAAAAAACCAGGATATAACTCAATCTTTATCTTCTCCAGTCTCCTTCCGATGTCCATTGGATGATGATGAAATGCAACAGCGAATACAGCTGGTTTTAATATGTCGTAATCTGTGAGATTATCAAGATTTTCCTTTATATAAAGCTTTCTAAACTCAGAAAGAATATAAGCCGAAAACACCTCATGCCCTGTAAAATATACTGGTTTTTCTGTGGGCATATGTGTGCGCTGATAAAAGGCTTTTCCTAGATCATGGAACACCACAGATAACCTGATTTCATCGACAAACTTTTCATTAAGAGAAGTGCCTGCTCTTCCTATTCTTGAGCTCTCCAATTTCTTCAGGAGATCAATGCAGCTGTTTATATGCTCTGACAAATACTCGGCTATGGGAGGCTCATAGTAGCTAAAAATCCTTTTCATGTCTCATCACCAGACCCAGCTCCTCATTGTAGTCTCCCTCTACTATAAATGTGACAAATTTAGATGAAAGAACATACTTTAATACATCTTCTTTTTTCCTATGCCAGAGCTCCTCTGTGGATTTCTTTGAGATCTTATCCCCCTCTATAACAAGCATCTCTTTTGGTCTCACCTCATATACAGTGGATAAGCTCATGGGAACTAGAAATTTCTCTAATTCACTTAATGGCATATCTTCATGCCATAAAGAGCTGGAAATTACCGGAACCAGTGTACTATCTCTCACAAAGCTTCCCTCTAGGTCTATAAATGTCTTAACCGCTAGATCAGCACTTTCCAGAATGGTCGGTATGAAAATCAATTCTTTTATATCCCTATCCTTTGGATTAAAGGAATCCTCATCGTACACACTGTCCAAAAGAGGCTGATAGCTTTCTGGATCGTGAAATCTAACTTCATTTCCCTCAAGGAAGCCAAGAGTCCTTCTAAAGAGATCCATATCGTATATGCCTTTGTATTTCTTGCCCTTTTCATCCTCATACCAGAGATGGACCCTTCCCTCCTTCTCCTCCTTATACCTCAGAAATCTCCCAAGCCTCTGAATTAATGAGGAAGCAGGAGCTAGGTCTGATACAAAGAGATTGGAGGATATGTCAACGCCCGCTTCTATAACCTGAGTTGAGACCATTAAATACTCTTCATCATGCCTCAGCTCCTCAATTTTCTTTCTTTTTTCTTCCCTGTCATCCCCGGTGAACCTAGAGTGAAGGAGAAGCATTCTATCTTTCGGCATGTCTAGGCTTTCTCTTGCTATTTTGTAGAATTCAATGGCTTCGGGAACTGTGTTGAAGACAACAAGGGATTTTCTAAATCCATCCCTCCTGCCCCCTTTTATCCAGCTTAGAATTCTCTCAAATTTGTTGTTCTCAAGCTTTTCCAAATTTACCTCGTATTTTTTCCCTCTTCTCTCCTCCAAAAATTTATCATCTGGTTTTTCGGAGAACCTAGTAATATGAAGACCGATTTCTTCTCCTTCTCTTCTCAGAATATTCTCCAGAGCCTTAGGTATGGTGGCGGACATGAAAACAGCCCTCCCCCCATGGGATGCTATTATCCGGATGAGGGCTATCAGAAAGTTCAGAGATTTTGTAGTATCGGATAGAAGATGGACTTCATCAAGTACTACATCAGATAAAAGCACCATTGCTCTGGAAAAGAGATAATGCCCCATACTCCTAGTGAGAGTTCCATCATAATGTTTAACGGCAAACTCAAAATCTTCGGGGGCTATGCCGAAAAGGGTTAAGGAAAGGGTGTCGACAGTGGTGAGTGTAATGGGTCTTATCAGATATCTGGAATCTGCATGATGCATGTACCTAGTTCCCACATTTCTTTCATCTAAACCCAGCTTGCGCAATGTCCCCCTAAACTTGGATAGCTGATCCTCAAGAAGGGTTCTAAGAGGGAATGTAACCACACATTTTAGCCCCTCTTCTAGCGATTTAAGTGCAATTGCCTGGGAAATTGCAGATTTTCCATAGCCAGTAGGTGCCTCTATGACTAAAATTCTGTTCTTCTCAGCTCTCTGTGTCGCAAAGTTGAGAAAATGTCTATCTTCTCTTTCTTGGAAAGTTTCGAGAACTCTATCCAAGTAATAAGGCAGATCAGCCAAGCAGTTCACCTCCTAAGATCTGTTTCTTGAGAAAACTTAAGCAGGACTTTCTCTGCACATTCTCGACAGCGGAATACTTCCTCATATGGTAACTTAAAACAATATCTTGCTATATTATAATTTCTTAAATTTAAATAATCGATACATTCAATTATATCCCTATCTATTACTCTATAGCTCATATCTTGAATCTCTAATAGCAGCCCTAATAGTTTTTCTAGATCGTGCTCTTTTGGAGGAATTCTTCCAGAAACGCTAATTAAGAATTTTAAAAGCTTTTCATAGCATTGCTGAGCGTGAAAACATACATCACTAGAATAAGGTTGTGGAACCCTTAAAAGACAAGTAGTGCTTCCGCTTCCTATTTCGCAGGAAGCATCGCAATAATCGCATTCTTCTGTTCCTTTTTTTGGACATTTGTTGCAGGGAAACATAGGACAGTACTTCTCACAAAATTCTTCTCTATATATCTCCCCATTCTGCACTTTCATTAAAGTAATCCAAGTATTATAATTACGAATAGCTTCATAACAATCTCTTATGGCTATTTCCCGCCATTCAGAAGGCGTGGGAAATTTCTCTCTGTACATAAGCATACCTCTCTGCCCTAGTTTGAGTTCTCTTATCTGCCTTGAGAATTGTATAAGCCTCTTCTAGTGATCTTAAGAATTCGAAAAGGCCATGCATATCTGCTAGAGATACGAACCTGTAGAGACTGAGAACTCCCCTGAGTACTACATCGGCCTCGCTATATTTATTTTTTGTATTGAAAGACCTCAATGCATCCATTATCACATCACCGGGTGATAGAGCCTCATAGAGTTTCTCGCAAAGTTTATCCGCTTTAATCCCCCGTTTAGAGAGAATGTCATAGAACAAGGGATCCCTGTATACAGAGATAGGCACTGTTTCATATATTTTATAAGTCATCCCTTCGGGAGATACCTTAAATACATTGAAATCCACCTTATCCAAATTCATGCTCGCAAGCTTAGATCTTATTTTAGTGCTCAGCATAGCTTCAAGGATCATTACCTCGCTTACAACAGAGCCTCTAAGTGTTTCTGAGAGCAGTTCTCTTAAAGACTCCTTTACTGAATAAACGTTGATTAACTTAGTTCGATCTCCTGAGGCAAGTATACTGGCAGTTTCATCTGGTGAAAGGAAGAGAAAGTAATGGTATGTGCTATCCGGTGTCCTGACCGTTGTTATGTGGGATGAATACACCCCCAGAAGACCTATCAGGATGATCTCAGGAGAAGCTCTGAGACCTAACTGTTCTGAAGTAGTTTTCATCTCAAGAGCTGAAAATCCAGTGTACCTGTCCACCTTGAACAGCTGGGGTGCCGCTAACTCGCTTCTCTCCGGAGCATCTAAAAACACATTCTTTCCTCTCATCTCAGCTCTAACCAATATTTTATCTCTGCTGATGGATATATTCTTACACTGCTCTTTCAATAGCTTCAAAAGCTCTCTATAAGTCTTCTTAGATGGTCTTTCCTCAATCTGTAAACTTTCTAAGAATTTATCTATTTTATCATTTCCTGTTAGCACTATTGATATATCTTCTATTCTTTCATTATCCATATTACCATAAGCCCTGCAGAGAAAGTCGTCCGGCAACTCCGCCTTATTGAGGTTAAAAGAGGATCCTGACACATAATTTAAAATATAGAGTATTCCTTCATAGATTACTCCGCTAAGAAAGGTGGAATCCAAAGGCAACTCCAGCTCCAATCTCATTCTCTCCACCCCACCACAGCTTCCCCATTAACTCTGTAGAATGCAGCAGGATCCCTAACCTCTACTATGAACTCCGGTTCTCCAGCTCTTGTTACCAGTATAGGGACTCGGAATGGTATCAGAGATCTTCCCTCCATGTACGTTAAAACAGGATTGGCCCTTTCAGCATATTCTATATCTCTAGGATTTATATATATTTCATAAAGCCATCTCCTCTGAAGCTCCTCTAATGGCTGCACGCCATCTATCGATGGAAAGCTGTATTTAGAAATTATCTTTCCCTTTTCCGCATCTATTCCATCCTTTCTTCTCACATCTATCACAGAAATTCTGCTTTCCTTTGAACCCAGCCTGTGAATTCTCCAGAAATAGCTCTCATCAAGCTCTACAATTTTCCCTCTGAACTCAATTTTACCTTCTCTGAACACCAGAAGAAATCTTAAAGTAGGGGAATTCTCGTCCAAGCTAACCATGACTGTCTTTCCTCTGGCTGGCGAGTCGTATGAGCTGGCTATATTCCTAGGATCGGGATAGAGAACTCCTGATGTTACTTTCACAGCTATTATCTTGTTTATGTCCTCATACTTTAGAGGAATGCAATTTATGGGTCTTGTACCAAAAGCCAACAAACCCTTGCTTAGTGACTTTATTATCTCCCTTCCGGCGGATTCTCCCACTCCTAGTCCTCTGGCAATTGATTCACCCAATGCTCCTAAAAATGTGGTGGGAGGAGGGTAGTAGAAAGAGGGTGACGTTTTGGATAAACCTGCTATTCTTGTCTGAAAACCCCAGACAAACTCCACATCCACTATGAATGCTGAAGCGCTCATCAGCTCACTCCAGCCCTCCTTTTTGCCTCCATTATTGCCTCCATTATGGTATCCTCAAAACCTGTTCCTCCTGTGTATTTGAACAGTTTAGTATTGTAATTCACTTTTTTCGCTTTCTCCTCTGCTCTCTCTATATAGTTCTTGGAGAATGGGCTTGGAACAGTCCATACATCGTCGCTTACTGCTATAGCAGCAGACTCCCACTCAACTACTGGGAGAAATCTAGTCTTCTTTGCTCCGAACATCATCTCTATCATAAATTTCGAGAGAGCATCTAGAGTAACTCCTATCCTCTTCTTCCTCTCCTCCTCGCTTATAATCGTTTTACCGGCGTTCTCCATGGAGAAAGTCGCTTTTCCTAGGTATTTTGTATCAAGATCGAAGCTAAATGTGTAAGCTGCAGAGGAAAGTTCAATATAATAAATCATCTGGCCACCAGCTCTTCCTCCCTCCTCAACAAAAGGAGTGCCGAGTGCGTATCTTGTGTGAAGCTGGGGTTCTATCACAGTGCTCTCCAGAGACTCCTTGGTTGGTATCATATAACCAACGAAGAAATTCGAAGTTCTTTTCACATTCCTTCCTCCTCTTGCCGGAGCGTAAAGAAAGCCTCCAACATCCTCCACGACACATCCCTTTATGACAGCATTTTCAAACTCGCTCTCGCTTCCGGGTGGATCTATTCCAAAGGACTCCTTGAAAACAGCATCGTTTGTGCTCTTCAGAAAGTATCCCTTGCTGCACAACTTGCACACAGGAAGGCCTTTTTCTGCAGCTTCCTCAGCAAGTACCTGTTGATATCCGTGAGCTATGGACTCCCCGCTTACTGATGGGACAAAGTAGGTTGCGTAAGTTCCAGGCATCACCACAGGGACTCTTCTATGCTTCACGTAGTTTCCGACGCTTTCCGTCATATTCAGGGCCTCAACATTGATCAAAACCCTTCCCCTAACCGATATAAACGGATCTGCCATAACAACACCTCCCTAATCCATAAGCCTAGAGGCTATAGAAAGGGCTTTTGCTGTAATCAAGGAGACTACTTCTCTCAGCTCCTTCATGCCTGATATTTTCTCTATCCCCTGTATCTCCTTCTCCACCGATTCCATGTCTATCCTCTTGGCCTCATCGAAGGCCTTTGGATTACCCCACTGAGGCTTGTTTTTGAGCGAATGAAAGTCTCTCAGGGCTTCTCTCAGGTAATAAAGCACAAGATCTTTTGATGGCGCATATCCAAGCTTATCAACGTATGTATAGCTCTCATTTTCGGCAACCAAAACAGCAAGCAACTCAGCTATGCCTTCCGCCATCATATCACCTTGGTGCATAAAGCAGGCATGGTGTTAAATAAAAACTTTGCTATTCCAAACATTCTTTCCATAATGAATAAATACTGCCTCATTCTACACAAGAAGCATGCAAACTGCCCTCATATTCACGCTCGGTTTTGAGG
>Ga0080004_1121098_pt1 | contig 35350 bp, 34 predicted proteins | sample WasSprMetagenome_FD_69207 | JGI IMG/M metagenome (GOLD analysis project Ga0080004, IMG submission 69207) | Sulfidic aquatic microbial communities from Washburn Spring, Yellowstone National Park, USA - WS (SPADES assembly) (version 2) | ecosystem: Environmental > Aquatic > Thermal springs > Hot...
GGTTTTTTGTTCCGGTTTATTCCCCAGATTCTGCAGATTTAATCCTTCAAGGCGAGGTCTTAAAAGTATACTTTGAGCCCGTAGCCTACGCCACCTTTTTACAGACTAAGACAAGAAACATCCAGTTTGAGGGAAAGTTTGTCTTAATCGAGAGAAGAACGGGTAAAAAGGTTTACGAAAATCCAAAGATTACGAGATATGAAACTTATCGCGTGGCTGAGGTTACCTCTAACCTTTTAAATCCTGGTAAGGACGAAGCTTTACGCCTTTTGGTAAAGGATTTGTCAGAGCTTATTATGCAAGAGCTCTTTAATCGCTAAGCTGAATACCAAGATTTAAAGCCTTCGATTGTGTCTCTTATTTCCTTTGGGTCAAGAAATCTTAAGCCCAGCTTATCAGCCATCTTCAACACACCTTGGTCAGCAGAAACCACTATCCCATCAAGCTCCAAAGCAAGCAAAATAAGTTCTAAATCTTCCTTAGAATCTACGATACCTTCCCTTAGGACCTCTCGGTATCTTCTTCGTAAAAATTTGATCGCCTCTTCTGGTTTTTTTTGAATAGCAGTTTTTACTGCCTCCTCAGCAACCCTTAAACCTTTGTTTATCCTTGCTCTTAAGTCTTCTATAAATTCATACATCAAAAAAGCTGGTATGTAAAGCTCATACTTTTTGGGAGATTTGATCTTGAGGACTGAACGAGCCTTGGGAGGGATCCTAAGGTCAGGGATCATCCTCTTTAACTCTTCGTAAATGGAGGTAGGGATGTAGACCGAAACTTCTCCCTCAACTTCGCTTACAATAAGTAAGAAGTTTTTAAAAGCAGCCGAGGGAGAATCTCCAAATTGGGTATACACATTTGGATTAGTAAAGATGCTTGTATCACAAACAAGCCTCTCTTTTTCCATGAGGTTAATTCTAAGATTTTTTCATAAGAGGACAAGTGAGATTTCCCTTTTTTTTATTTTCATGAAATACCTTCTATTTGTGGTATGATAAATACATGAACCTCAGACGCATGGGCATTACGCTTCTCGGTTTAGTTTTTGTCTTGTTTATCCTTTGGTTATCCTACAAGGGGAGGCTTTTTGAGAGCCTTTTTGGAGGAGTGTATAAGATATTTTTCTCCGTTGAGTCTTATCTTGCCCAGAAGACTAAGGAGTTTTTCTTCCCCTACTTCTTTCTTATTGACCTAAAGAAGGAAAATCAGCAGTTAAAGGAGGAAAATTTGGCATTGAAGCAAAGGCTTGCTGAGGTTCTTGATGCGATGAAGCTTTGCTCAGAGTATGAGAAGTTTCTTAAGGCTGCCTCATCCATTAAACATCCTAAGGTTCCGGCAAGGATAATCTATAAAGCCATCGACCCCTTTTCGGATTTTATTCTTATCGACCGAGGTAGCAAAGACGGTGTTCAACCCCAGATGCCTGTGCTTGCCCTTTTTGGTAATTCCGCTATAGGATTAATCGGACAAGTGATAGAAGTCTATCCAAACTTCAGTAAAGTTATGTTAATCAGCGACCCCTCTTTTGCCGTAGATGTTAAAGTAGTGCGAACAGGAGATAGAGCTATAGTCCGAGGAAAAGGCGAGCCTATCCTATCTTTAGAATACCTTCCGCTCTATTCCCAAGCTCAACCAAAGGATATCGTGGTTACCTCAGGGCAGGATGCCCTGTTTCCCGCAAATCTAATCATCGGAGAGATTGTTTCCGTTGCCAAGGACCCTCAAGGGCTTTTTAAGCAAGGTGAAGTAAGACCCTATGTTGATGTTTACAATTTGAACTGGGTTGCCGTAATACTGCAAATACCAGAAATTCCATTATAGAATGAATAGCAAACAGTTTTTTTTCCTTTTTTTACCATTCTTTTTTCTCTTATCATTAATAGAAAATTTTTTGGTTAATTTATTCTCCTATCGTTTATTTGATGTTTATATTAGTCTTTTTCTTTCAATGCTTATTTTATTCAAACCAACCATTTTCCTTATTTTAGGTTATTTTATGATTAGTCTAATAAAAGGATTTAACGATTTTTTAAACTACTACATTTGGTTCTTTATTTTTATAACCTTTCAAATTTTGTGGCTTCTTTATAGGAACTATTTTAAAATAGAAAAATTTTCTATAATATTGATTTTTTGGGGAATTTTTTGTTTGTTTTTGTTTGGGGTTAAAATTTTATATTTTTATAATTTGATGAATCAACCAAAAATCGATTTACTTTTCAAAGTTTTTTTTAAAGGTTTTTTATATTTCGGTCTTACTTATTTTTTTGCTTATTTTTTTTATTTTCTACAAAAGGAAGTATTATTAAAAGATGAACCTGAAAATAAGGTCTAACTTTCGGCACAAGCTTGAAGATAACGGGTATGCAGATACTACTGAATTAGAAATAATATGGAAACGAAGGATTTTCTATGTCCAAATCCTTTTATTTGCCATACTTTTCTTACTTATTGGACGTGCCTTTCAATTGCAAATTCTTAAACACAGTTACTACTTAAAAAAAGCTAAGGAACGGGCTGTCGCAACTTATATAATCCGGGCCCCAAGAGGTGAGATTATTACTTCAGATGGTGTAGCTGTTGCTACCAATCGCGCAGTTTTTCAGCTTTACCTTGACCCAGAAGCTATAGAAGGGGAGGAAGAGGAAGTTTTACGTAAGCTAAGCAAAATCTTGCAAGAAGACTTTGGTCAGCTTAAAGAAAGGTATTACTTTGCCAAAAAAAGGTATTTTGGTAGGGTTCTTTTGAAAAGGAACCTAAGTTGGGATGAGGTTAGCAAAATCTTGGTGAGACAATACTATTTGCCCGGGGTTATCGTTGAGGTTGAAGCCGAAAGGTATTACCCCTACGGAGAAGCCTATTTTCATCTTTTAGGTTACGTGGCAAGAATCGACCGGTCGGAGTATCAGAAGCTGAAGGATAAGGGCTATTCCCCTGAAGATTACATCGGCAAAAGCGGGGTAGAAAGGTTGTTTGAGGAGTATCTTCGAGGTGAAAATGGAAGGATTGAGGTAGAAAGGGATGCTAGAGGTAGGATTGGGAAAGTCTTAGCTAGGGTTCCCCCAAAGGCAGGGAAAGATTTAGTTATAAGCGTAAACCATAAACTTCAGATGACGGCTTATGAATTACTAAAAGACAAAAGAGGAGCCATCGTTGCCTTATCCCCTAGGGATGGCTCTCTACTTGCTTTGGTTAGTAGTCCCTCTGTTGACCCAAACAAATACCTTACAGGCTTTAGCCCAGAGGAATGGAAAGCCTTAATTTCTGACCCGAAGAAACCCTTTTTAAATCGAGCTATCCAGCCCTATCCCCCAGGTTCAACTTTTAAGCTTGTCACAGCCCTTGCTGGTCTTCAATCAGGGGTCATAAGAGACCCAAAATCTTCTGTCTTTTGTTCAGGTAGTTTCCGCTTTGGACAGAAGGTTTTTCGCTGCTGGGAAAGGAAAGGACATGGCAGCGTTGACTTTTTTAAAGCCATTGCCCAATCCTGCGATGTATACTTCTATAATCTTGGGTTAAAGCTTGATATTGACTTTTTGGCTAAGGTTGCTCGTAGCCTTGGTCTTGGCTACCCTACTGGACTTGGTTTCCCAGATGAAAAACCTGGGATAATTCCAGATAGGGCTTGGAAGAAAAAAAGATTTAAAGAGGATTGGTATGCTGGAGAGTCTATCGTTGTAGCCATCGGGCAGGGATATGTAACCGCCACCCCAATCCAAATGGCTAAAGCATATTTAGTGCTTGCTAATGGAGGGTATAAATACAAGGTTAGCGTTGCTCGGGAGGTGAGGGATAAAAACGGAACGGTTTTAAAAAGGTTTGAGCCGATCTTAGAAGAACGGGTCTCAATTAACCCTCAGCATCTTTCTTGGCTTCATGAGGGGCTAAAACAGGTCGTAGAGATAGGGACGGGAAAGGCAGCTCGGGTGCCTGGTCTTCAGGTTTACGGAAAAACCGGGACCGCTCAGGTTGTAGCCCTTGAGAGAAAAAGGGCAAACCTCGAACATCATGCCTGGTTTGTTAGCTTTGCGGGGAATGGTAGTATAGACATCGTTACCTCAGTCCTTGTAGAGCATGGTGGTCACGGAGGACAAGCAGCTGCACCACTTGCTGGAGAGCTTTATCGAGCCTACTATGGATTACCCTCGCAACGAAAACCTAAAGAGAAGGAAAGGGCTAAGGAAGAAGTGCCTGAGGAAGCACCCTTAGAGCCTTTACTCAATTTACCACCTTTAGAGGAAAGGGGAGATCAATGAGAGAACAGAAAGAGGGGTTAAATACTATCGTCCATTTCATTAAAGATAACCTGTTTGCTTGGGTAGCTCTTCTCGGATTAATTTTTTTTGGCATTCTTAATCAATTTAATATGGGCGAAAACACAACCCATGTTCTTAAAAATATTGCTTGGCATTTTATTGGGTTTTTAATTTTTTTGATTTGTGTCTTTAAGGTTGATTTTAATAAGGTTTCTCCTCAAATTTACCTTTTCTCCTACCTCTTTTTGACGCTTTTGATGTTTATCCTTGCCGTCTTCAAGAAACGATGGCTTGTTATCGGTCCTATTAGTCTTCAACCCTCAGAATTTTTAAAAATTGTGCTTGTCCTTCTTTTTAGCTATATGGTAAGCAAGCGAAGAGGTCTACCTTTAAGTCCTAAGGATTGGTTGATGTTATTTATCATTCTAATTATCCCACTTCTATTTCTCATGGTCGTTGACCTTGACTATGCCTTTATCATCGGCGGGATGTTTTTCGTCTTTTTTATGGTTTTAGGCCTGCCAAAGAGGTTTGTGGTTGGGATGACTGTAGGAGTATTAATCTTCAGTGCTCTATTAGCTCCTATTGCCTGGCAAAAGCTTAAACCTCATCAAAAGGGTAGAATTTATGGCTACTTAGCTCCAGAGAAGTATTATAAAACCTGGGGCTATCAGCTTTGTCAATCTTTGATTGCCATAGGTTCGGGTGGATTGACTGGACAGGGTTTTAGGCAGGGATGGTCAACAAGATTAAACTACCTTCCAGCAAAGCATACTGATTTAGCCTTTGCCGTATGGGCTGAAGCCTTTGGTTTCTTAGGGGTTTTGTTTTTTCTAAGCCTTTATGGCTACCTTCTCTACTGGGGCCTCACTTTATCTCAACAGGTAAAGGACCTCTTTGGTAAATACTTAATCGTAGGGGTAGTTTTAATCCTATTGTGGCAACTTTTTTTCAACTTCGGAGGAGCGATGGGCTTACTCCCCATGACCAGCATCCCTCAACCCTTTTTAAGCTATGGCGGTTCTATTACGATTACGACCTATCTCATGCTTTCTTTCCTATTTAATTTCGCAAAAAGAAAAAGTCTCTTTAAATAGCTCGAATTTTTATAATGAAATAGGGCTTGACATCCCGTTTGAAGTAGTTAAAAAGTTGTAAGATTAAAGTATGGCTTAGATTTTAAGCAAAGGAGCATAGCTATGCTTTCATTCGATATCAGCTTGATCGTTCAGATAATCGAAACGATAGTCTTAGCCATTATTTTAAACGCCCTTTTGATTAAACCTATCATGAGAAATTTTGAAGAAAGAAGAATGCGTTTCCAAGGGTTGGAGAGGGAGATTGATGATTATAGCCTAAGAGCAAAAGAACTGCTTGAGAAGTATCAGCAAACCCTTCATGAAGCTCGGAGCGAAGGGTTAAAGAAACAGGAGCTTTTAAAAGAAGAGGCAAGAAGGATTGAGAGGGAAAGGCTTCAGGCTGTGATGAAAGAGGTTGAAGCTAAGAAGAGGGAGTGGGAAGAGGCATTTAAGAAGGAGTTTGAGCGCATTCGTCAACAGATTTTGGGTCAAAAGGAAACACTGGCAAACTTGATCATCGAGAAGTTAGTTGGGAGGAGAGTATGAAGGTTTTAGCCTCCTTTTTCTTAATTCTTTCTTTTTTAGTCCAGGTTGTTTATGGTGCAGAAGAGGGGCATCATGGTATTACCCCCACCCAAATTCAAAATCTTATCTGGTGGACGGTAAATTTTATAGCTCTTCTTATCATTCTTTTTAAGCTCTTGCGTAAACCTTTAGTCAACTTTCTTCAGAATAGAAAAGAGACTATTCAGAGGGAGTATGAAGAGCTCCTTCGGAAAAAAAGAGAAGCTGAAGCCCAATATTTAGAATTGCAAGCAAAATTAAAAAACATGGAAGATGAGGCTAAACAAATTTTACAGAACTACATAGAGCAGGGGCAGAAGGAGAAGGAAAGGATTATTAAAGAGGCTGAAGAGCAGGCAAAAAGGATCATGGAACAAGCTGACCTTTACATCAAACACGAATTAGAAAAGGCAAAAGAGGAACTCCGGAAGGAGTTGGCTCAAGAAGTTATCAAGCTTGCTGAAAAGAGGTTGCTTAAAGGGTTAACCATAGAGGATCATAAGAGGATATTCCGAGATGTTGTGGAAAGTTTAAAAAGTTTAAGCATAGTTAAGCATTAGGATAAGAGGATAGGAGGAGCGCCTTGAGAGCGATAACTACCGCTTTAAAGTATGCTAAGGGATTGTTTGAGGTTGCTAAAGAAAAGGGTAAGATTAAAGAGTTTTGGGATGAGCTTTCCACTTTTAGGAATTTCATAAAAGAGGTCCCTTCTGCCATAAATGTCCTTCAAAGTCCAATATATCCGCCAGACCTAAAACAAGAAATTCTTGATGAAATCTTCAAACAAATTAAATTAGACCCGGAGATTGAAAAATTTTTGCGACTATTAGTTGAAAGAAGAAGGATGCATTTATTCAATGAGATAGTAGAAATGTATCGAGCACTTCTTGACGAGGAACTTGGTATTTTAAGGGGTGAAGTGATAGCGCCGATTGAGCTATCTCCTGAGGAGGTTGAAGAAGTCAGGCAGGTATTACGAGAGAAGTTTGGTAAGGAGGTTTATTTAGACCTAAAAGTTGACCCGAGCATAATAGGCGGTTTGAGGATAAAGATAGGAGATTTTGTGTGGGATGCTACTTTTAAGAGACAGTTGAGAGTTATACAGGAAATTATTGAGAAGGGGGTGTTATAGATGGAAGCAATAAAAGCTCAGGAATTAAGCGACCTTATTAGGAAGCGTATTGAGGAATTTGAGAAGAAGGTCAATCTTGAGGAGATGGGGGTTGTGATTTCCGTTGCCGACGGTGTGGCGAGAGTTTTTGGTTTACGCAACTGTGAATACATGGAGCTCATCGAGTTTCCTGATAGCGGTGAGGTAGGAATTGCTCTTAACCTTGAGTTTGATAATGTGGGAATTCCTATTATGGGAGATTATACCAAGATCAAAGAAGGTGACATTGCGAAAAGAACAGGTAGAGTGGCATCCATTCCGGTAGGAGAATCGGTTTTAGGGAGAGTTATCGACCCTGTTGGAAGACCTCTTGACGGAAAAGGACCAATAGAAGCTAAAGAGTATAGGCGTATCGAAATCAAGGCACCTGGTATCATTATGAGGAAGCCAGTGCATGAGCCTCTGTATACAGGGATAAAGGCTATTGATGCTATGACGCCTATTGGAAGAGGGCAGAGAGAACTTATCCTTGGTGACAGGCAGACTGGTAAGACGGCAATAGCTATTGATGCAATTTTGGCTCAGAAGGATACGGATGTTTACTGCATTTATTGCGCTATTGGACAGAAAAAGTCAACAGTTGCTCAGATAGTGGAAACTTTAAGAAGATATGGGGCTATGGAGTATACTACAGTAGTTGCGGCTTGTGCTTCAGACCCAGCTGCCCTTCAGTGGATTGCACCTTATTCAGCCTGCGCTATTGGTGAGTACTTTAGGGATACGGGAAGACATGCTCTTGTTATTTATGATGACCTATCTAAGCAGGCGGCAGAGTATCGTGAGATTTCTCTTCTTTTGAGAAGACCTCCGGGGCGTGAGGCTTATCCTGGTGACATCTTCTACAACCACTCAAGGCTTCTTGAGAGGGCAGCAAAGCTTGATGATAAATACGGTGGTGGTTCCTTAACTGCTTTACCGATTGTTGAAACCTTGCAGGGAGACGTGTCAGCCTATATTCCAACGAACGTTATCTCTATTACTGATGGGCAGATTTATCTTGAGCCTGGTTTGTTCTTTGCAGGTATTAGACCGGCTATCAACGTAGGGTTGTCAGTGTCCAGGGTTGGAGGAGCAGCGCAAATTAAGGCTATGCGTCAGGTAGCTGGTAGGCTTAGGCTCGAGTTAGCGCAGTATCGAGAGCTTGCTGCCTTTGCCCAGTTTGGTTCTGAGCTTGATAAGGCTACTCAAAGGGTTCTTCATAGAGGAGCAAGGCTTGTTGAAATATTGAAACAGCCTCAGTATCAGCCCTTACCTGTAGAAAAACAGGTTTGTATCTTATTTGCTGGAACAAGAGGCTTCCTTGATGAGATGCCCCTTGAAGTTCTTGCGCAGTATGAGAAGGAGTTATACGAGTTTATTGGAAGTAGGTATCCAGAAATCTATCAAGAGATTAGGGAAAAGAAAGAGATAAGCCCCGAGCTTGAAGAGAAGATGAAAAAGGCTTTGTCTGAGTTTAACGAAGAGTTTAAGAGGGCTCATAATATAGAGCCAGTTCCGGTGCCCTAGTAGAAGAAAGGATGGCTTGGGGTTGATATAGTTTTGGAGGAAAAAGCATGCCTGGTCTTCGGGATTTGAGAAAGAAGATAGAGGCGGTAAAGAAGATAGGTCAGATTACTAAAGCAATGAACATGGTAGCTTCTGCAAAGTTAAGAGGTCTTCAGGGGCGTTTAGAGGGTCTTCGTCCATACAGGACGCGATTTGAGACTGTCCTTGGAAGAGTATTGGCAAGTCCTGGTTTAAACAAATCTCGCATAGCTCTCCTTCAAGAACGAGAAGTTAAAAGAGTTGGAATAGTGTTGATAACTGCCGACAGAGGATTATGCGGGGCTTTTAATAGCAACCTCATTAGAGAAGCGGAAAACCTGATAAAACGTTTTAGAAAAGAAGGTAAGGAAGTTGAGTTGATAACCGTTGGGAGGAAGGGGTACAATTACTTTAAGAAGAGGGTCCCTATTCGGGAGGCATATCTTGATGTCATGGCTCGGGTTTTAGTTCAGGATGCAAGAAGGATAGCTAGGTCGGCAACTCAAGCCTTTTTAAATGGTGAGTGGGATGAAGTATATCTAATTTATGGAAAATTCATTAACATTGTTAAGCAAGTTCCAGTTGTTGAGCCTTTTTTACCTTTAAAGTTTTCTAAGGGAGAAGAGGAGAAGGAGGCGACTAAGGCAACAGCTTATCTTTATGAACCAGAGGAGGAGGAGTTGTTACCACTAATTTTACCTCAATATCTTAACACTTTAGTTTTTGCTGCGATGCTTGAGACGGCAGTAAGTGAGCAGGCGGCAAGAATGACCGCTATGGACAACGCTAACAGGGCTTGCGCAGATATGGTCAAGCAGTTGACGTTGTATTACAATAAGGTTCGCCAGGCAAGCATCACCAAAGAACTGATGGATATAGTGGGTGGAGCAGAAGCTATTAAAGGATAAAGGAAAATTTAAAGGGGGGTATGAGAGATGGCTGAGGAGAAGGTTATTGGTCGTATAGTTCAGATAATGGGAACGGTTGTCGACGTGGAATTTCCACCGGGTAAGGTACCTAAGGTTCTTGATGCTTTGAGAGTAACCAACCCTATGATAGATAACAGAGAGTGGAACCTTGTTCTTGAGGTAGCTCAGCAGCTTGGTGATAATATAGTTCGTTGCGTAGCCATGGACTACACTGACGGGTTAAGGCGGGGTCAGGAAGTTTTGGCAACGGGTGGACCTTTAATGGTTCCTGTTGGGAGAGCGACTCTAGGGAGGATTATTAACGCCGTTGGTGACCCAGTGGATGAGGGTGGACCCATTCAGACGGATAAGTACTATCCTATCTTTAGACCGGCGCCACCTTTAACTGAGTTAGACGTAAACATTAGGGTTTTAGAGACGGGAATTAAGGTTTTTGACCTTCTTATTCCTTTTCCGCGTGGTGGTAAGATGGGAACTTTTGGCGGAGCTGGCGTAGGTAAAACGGTTGTTATGATGGAGATGATCCATAATATTGCTATGCAGCACGGTGGAATTTCCGTTTTCTGCGGTGCTGGTGAGAGGACCCGTGAGGGAAACGAGCTTTACCTTGAGATGAAAAGATCAGGAGTTCTCGATAAGGCAGCTCTTGTTTATGGGCAGATGAATGAGACGCCGGGGCACAGGGCAAGGGTTGCTCACACCGCTGTTACCTTAGCTGAATACTTTAGAGATGAGGAGGGGCAGGACGTTCTTCTCTTTATCGATAACATCTACAGGTTTACTCAGGCAAACCAAGAGGTTTCAGCTCTCTTGGGGAGGATGCCATCCGCGGTTGGATATCAGCCGACATTAGCAACAGACATCGGAGCTCTTCAGGAGAGAATTTGTTCCACAACCAAGGGTTCTATTACGTCTGTTCAGTGCGTCTATGTTCCAGCCGACGACTTGACTGACCCGGCCCCAGCCACAACCTTTGCCCATCTTGATGGAACCGTGGTTCTTTCAAGGCAGATCGCTGAGCTTGGTATTTATCCAGCGGTTGACCCCCTTGATTCCCAATCGAGAATTCTTGACCCGAATATTGTAGGATGGGAGCATTATACCGTTGCCAGGCAGGTCCAGCAAGTCCTTCAGAGATACAAGGACCTTCAGGATATTATCGCCATTCTTGGAGTCGAAGAGCTCTCTGAAGAGGATAAGATCATCGTAGCTAGGGCAAGAAAAATCCAAAGGTTCCTATCACAACCTTTCCATGTTGCGGAGCAATTTACCGGTCTTCCTGGTAGATATGTAAAGCTTGAGGATACTATCAGAGGTTTCAAAGAGATCCTTGAAGGCAAACATGATGAGCTTCCCGAGCAGGCATTTTACATGGTAGGCACAATCGAGGAGGCTGTGGAGAAGGCTAAGAAGCTCCTTGAAGGATAAAAGGAGGAGATATGGCAAGAATCTTATTAGAAATTATAACGCCAGAGCGGGTGGTGGTAAGAGAAGAGGTGGACGTTGTTACAGCCCCCGGTGTGGCGGGTGAGTTTGGAGTGCTAGCAAACCATTGCCCAATGGTTGCTGGGATAAAGATCGGTCCACTTAGATACAAAGTGGGAGATAAAGAAGAATGGGTAGCGGTAAGTGGAGGTTTTTGCGAAGTCTCGGGAAATAAGATAACCTTTTTTGTGGAAGCAGCAGAAAGAGCTTATGAAATAGATGTTGAAAGGGCATTGAGAGCAAAAGAAAGGGCAGAAAAGAGGATTCAAGAATACTTAGCCGGAGCAGAAAAGGTCGATTATGCGAGGGCTCGCGCTGCTCTTCAGCGAGCTCTCACCCGCCTTTTAGTTGCAGAACGAGGGAGGTCTGGCGTTCCAAGATAATTGAGTGCCCATCAAGAGGGGAAAGCTAAGCTCCGGTCCATCTTTTTAGCAAAAAGGGAAGCTTTAAACGAAGCTTTAGTCAAAGATCTATCTTGTAAAATTTCTCAAGAAGCATTTAAATTCATTTTACTCCAAGGATTTACAAAACTAGCCTTTTACATGGCTAAGGGAAAGGAAGTATCTCTTTCTAAGGCTATTGGTAAATCTTTTATAGAGGGAAAAGAGGTATACTTACCTAAGACCTGGATTAAAGAGCGGAGGTTAACCTTTCATAGGGTCTACAGTTTTTCCGACCTTGTGCCAGGTCCATTTGGACTTCTTGAACCAAATCCGAAGAACGAGGAGACAGATTTAGGTTCTTTAGAAGTTATATTTATCCCTGGTTTAGCCTTCGATGTGAGAGGTTATAGGCTTGGATATGGTGGGGGTTTTTATGATAGGATGTTAAGAGAAGCGAGCGCCTTAAAAGTTGGCGTTTGTTATTCCTTTCAACTACTGGAAAGCTTGCCCGTTGAGCCTCACGATGTTCCTGTTGATTTAATCTTAACCGAAGACAGGATCATCCAATGTCAAAGACTTTAGTTGATGTTTTAAGAAAAAATTACGAAAACCTTTTAGAAAGAGTGGAGAAGGCTTGTTTGAGGGCAGGGCGAAGCCTTGAAGAGGTAAAGATACTTGGGGCAAGCAAAGGACAGAGCGAGGAAAAGATAAGGGTTCTATATTCCTTAGGTTTAAAGCTTTTTGGTGAAAACTATGTTCAGGAAGCTGAAAAAAAGATAAAGAATTTAGCGGACCTTGACATTGACTGGCATTTCATAGGTAGGCTTCAGACAAACAAAGCTAAAAAAGCAGTAGCCCTTTTTAGCACCATTCATTCCTTAGATAGACTGTCTTTGGCTGAAGAGCTTGAAAAAAGGGCAAGGTTTTTGAATAAAAGAATAAATGTTCTAATTGAGGTAAACATTGGACATGAAGCAACCAAAGCCGGTGTCTTTGAGGAAAATTTAGAAGAATTTGTAAAGGAGCTAAAAGGGTTCCTTAATCTTAACCTGATTGGTCTTATGTGTCTTCCTCCTTTGACAGAGCATGAAAGGAAGACGAGGTTTTATTTTCAAAAGATGAGAAATCTGTTTGAAAGGATTAAGCCTTTAGTTGGAGAAGGTTTCACTCAACTTTCCATGGGAACAAGCTCTGATTTTGAGATTGCGATAGAAGAGGGTGCAACTATCATAAGAATAGGGACGCTACTTTTTGGTCCAAGGATGTGATAAAGGCTTATTTTTTTGTCGTAGCAACTTCTTTTTTAATCGGTCTTTATCTAAGCTTTTATTCAGCGCATCTTGTTTTTCTTTTTTATGTTTTGCTGCTACAGCTTTTCTTTTTTCCACAAAATAAGCTAAAAGCTTTAGCTGTCTTGACTCTTATATTAAGCTTTATATTTGGTTCTTTTTACTTTAGAGAAGAAAGAAAGCTTCCTACTAAAGCTCAGTTTTTCGGTGAAGTTTTAAAGGTTGAGCCTTATTTTGCAGGAAAAAGAGTTTTATTTAGATTGACATCAGGGGAAGAGATTCTTTTTACAGCTTATCATGGTGATTTTAGTCCAGGGATGAAGTGTTTATTAAGCTTAACCTCGAAGGAGATGAAGGAGGGGTTAAATCCCTTTCGTCCTGCAACAAAGGAGTTAGCAAGGGCTCAAGGGGTTGAGGAGCTTTATGAGTTTAGGCACCAAGATCAGGCTATATGTAAGACCGATGGCTTTAACATAGAAAGCATACGTTATGAGCTATTTAGATTTTCAGAAGAGCTTTCGGGTTTAGCAAAAGGGCTTTTCCAAGCCCTTGTCCTTGGTGTTGAAACTCAACTTCCTCAAGAATATTTAGAGGCTTTAAAGAAACAGGGGTTATACCATCAGCTTGCTATATCTGGCTTTAACCTCGGGATATTATACGGGATCCTATACAAATTTACGCTTTTTTGGCTCAGAAGAACTCCTTTAGTATTCACACGGTATCCTCTTCAAATCTACGCCATGATATTTTCTTTACCTGGAGCTTTAGTAGTTCTTTTTCTTTCAGGCTTTGCTGGCTCGGCAATTAGAGCCTTTTTCTTTCTCTTTGTATTAGTTTTAGCCAAGGTGTTCTTTAGAAACACACCAAGCCTTTTTATTCTTCTTTTAACTGCCTTTATCCTTTGCCTTTTTGAGCCCTCCCTTATTGGAAATCTTTCTTTTCAATTTTCCTTTTTAGCTACTTTAGGATTACTTCTTGCCACTCAGCTTTGGCAAAGGCTTAATCTAAAAGCTAAGAACCTCTGGCAAAAGAGTTTATACATAAGCCTTCAAGGTCTTTTCGTTTCAAGCTTTATTTCTCTTTTGCTTCTGCCTATTCTTTTATACCGAATTGGCTATTATGCTATGGCTACACCGATTAATAACTTATTATCCTCAGCTTTCTGGACCTTTATCTTTATTCCTCTTTCTCTGCTTTCAGCTCTAATTTATTTTCTTGATGAAACCTTAGCTAAGTATTTAATGGAATTTGTAGCCACCATCTTTAAATGGTATATGAAAATTCCTTTTTTTGATTGGCTTTATATTCCTTCCATTTCTGTTAACCTCCTTTTAATCAGCTTTCTAATTTGCCCTTTAGCTTATTTTACCACCCAAAAGATGATACAAAAATTGAATTCTAATTTTTCTTTTTATGTTAAATATTTTCCCTTTTTTCTTGCCTTTTTATCCTTCATTTTAACCTATTACTTCTTTGAAAAATTTTACCAAAAGACTGATTTTATTATAGTTTTCAAAGATAGAAACTTTCCTCACATTTTGCTTAAAAATCAGGACAAATTTGCTCTATTGCTTAACTTAAAATCAGAAGATATTGAAGCATATAAAGCTAAATATTTCCCAATATATTACAAATTTGGTGGTTCAAGCTTTGAATGTGTAGTCAATTTTTCACGCTTTAATCCCTATCGAGTTTTTAGCAAGGATTTTGAGGTAAGATATGTTTCTACCCTTGAAGAGAAAAAATATTTGGACATTGAAGTTTGCGACCCAAGAATGTTTGAGTTGATAGAAGTAAAAGAAGGAGCTTATTTTTTAGAGTTTAAAGGCTTAACCCTTGCTTTAGTTTTTCATCGCAAACCGAGTTTATCTTTACCGGCTGAACTATCAATCTTTTTACACAAGCTAAGAGATATGAAGGATTTACCCACTGAAAACACCTATTTAGAGGGCGAAAGGCAATCTGCGCTTATTCTTATTCCCAAGGAAAAGTATGCCCTTCTGTTTTCAGAAAAAGAAAGGCGGGACTCTTTCTTAGCCTATTTTCTTTTCCCCTTTGTGCCTTATTATTTTGAAAATAACGTAGGTAAGATAATAACCTATCATCACGAGACCTCCCCCTGAGGTGTTCTCTATGAAGGGATACGAGACCTTTGAGCACGGAGCAGATGTTGGTATAAGAGGCTATGGTGAGACTTTAGAGGAAGCCTTCTCTGAAGTTTTGAAAGCCCTTACAACTCTTTATGTTGAAAGCATGGATTTTAATGAGGTTTTTCCCGCAAGCGAAAGAGAAGTTGAGGTATCTGCTGATACCCTGGATGAGCTCCTAGTGTTCTTTGTGAATAAGGCTATAAGCCTTGTTTCTCTTGAGGATGTTTTAGTTATAGGTTTTCGAGGAAGGCTTGAGGAAAGGGAAGGCGAGTATTATCTTACTGGGAAATTTTTGGTTATTCCCTTTGATGTAGGAAGGTTTGGTTACGGGGTTGAGGTAAAGGGTGCGACCTTTACCCAAGCAAAGGTAGAAAAGATAGACAAAGGGTGGGTAGCGCAATGCGTGGTGGATGTGTAGAGACTTCCTGCAAGGTAATAAAGGTTAATCCGGGGGAGATTAAGCTTGTTGAGCGGTTTGATGCCGAATCTTTTAGAAGCTTTTTGCAAAATAGATTAGACTTGGGAGAATTTTGCTTTAGTTTAACTTCATTAAGGAAGCTTCCCCATTTTTTAAGGCAGGAAAAACCTTTTAAAGGAGTTTTTATAAAAGAGGAAGAAGGTCTTGTTCTTGCAGACCTTCTTGACGAGGAAAGCCCTGTTTATGGGTTAGCTATAGACCTTGGTAGCACAACGATTGCTTTCTATCTCTACGACTTTGAAAGAGATGCTGTGGTTGAAGAATCTTCCATCCTAAACCCTCAAACAAAGTATGGAGAAGACATTCTGACGAGGCTTCATTTAGCAAGGAAAAAAGAAAAGCTTGAGGAAATTAGGCTTGAAACCTTAGAGGCTATAAATAAGGAGATAGAAAGGCTTAACGGTGAGAGAATCTATTATGTTTCTCTCTGCGGGAACACGGCGATGATCCATCTCTTGCTTGGTTTGCCTGTCAACTATTTAATCCTTGAGCCCTATCCTCCGGTTGCAAAATGGTATGGCGTTTTTAGAAGCATTGAGGTTGAGTTCAAGGTACATCCTGAGGGGCGGGTTTTTATCTTTCCTTCAGCTGGTGCCTACTTTGGAGGAGACTTGATAGCTGGACTTTTTTTTGTGGAGCTATACAAGAAGGATGCACCTTGCTTTTTTATCGATGTTGGGACAAACGCTGAGGTAGTGCTTGGTAATAGGGATTTTTTGCTTGCCTGTGCGGGGGCTGCAGGTCCTGCTCTTGAAGGTGGCATCTTCTCCGCAGGATGTAGGGCTGAGCCGGGAGCTATCTACAAGGTCTCCATCAACCGAGCAAGTAATCAAGTCTACCTTGAAACGATAGGAGGACATCCGCCAAAATGCATGTGCGGTTCAGCCATCATCGACCTTATGGCTCAGTTATTTAAAGAGGGAGTTCTCTCCCCGGAAGGAAGGCTGATAAAAGAAAGTTGGAGGGAGAGGGTCATCGACACAGATGAGGGGAGGGCTTTTTTAGTCTATGAGGATGGGCAAAGGCAGATCCTGATTAAGGAGCCTGAAATTAAGGCTTTTATTAGGTCAAAGGGTGCAATGTTTTGCATTCTTAGCCTCCTTTGTGAAAAGTCAGGGCTTAGCTTTGAGGATGTCCAAAAGTTTTACTTTGCCGGAAGCTTTGGGGTAAACATCAATGTTTCTTCTGCGGTTATGCTTGGGATGCTTCCAGATTCAGCCCTGGATAAAGCAGTAGCAGTTGGAAACTCCGCTGGGCTTGGAGCCTTAAAATTCTTAAAACGTGCCAATTTTGAAGAAATAAAAAAGATAGTTGACAGCATCACTTATCTTGAACTAAACACCGAGCCGAGGTTTATGGAACTCTTAACCGGTGCTTTGTTCATCCCTCATGTTAATTTAGAGCTTTTCCCGAGGGTCAAATCCTTAATTGAAAGGAGTTGAGATTATGTATCAAGCAGTGATCGTTGGTCGTCCTAATGTGGGGAAATCCACTCTGTTCAACACGCTCATTGGTGAGAGAAAGGCAATCGTTGAGCGAACTCCCGGGGTTACAAGGGATTTTTTGTTTGATTACGTAGAGTTTGAGGACGGGCACGGAATAAGGCTCATCGACACAGGTGGTATTCAATGGGGAAGCGAAGATTTCTTCTCTCAAAAGATATTTGAAATTGTAGATAAGCTTGTTGAGGAGGCTGACCTTGTCCTTTTCGTAGTTTCTGCTAAGGAGGGTTTAACTTCAGGTGATGAGATTATCGCGGATTATCTACGGAAAAAGGGGAAAAAGGTTCTATTAGTTGTGAACAAGGTTGATGGAAAAGAGGAGGAAGCAAAGGCTTTAGAGTTTTTTCAGCTCGGGTTTGAGGATGTGGTCTTTATTTCGGCTAAGTCTCTCAAAAACATCGGACTTTTAAAAGAAAAACTGTTAGAGCTAGCAAAAGACAGGCTTGAGAAGATCCCAGAAAAGTCCTTCATCAAGATTGCTGTTTTTGGGAGACCAAATGTAGGGAAAAGCACTTTGGTTAATAGGCTTGTTGGTTTCGAAAGGATGATAGTCTCGGAAATTCCTGGCACCACGAGGGACTGCGTAGACATTCTTCTGACTACCCCAGAGGGTAAAAATTTTCTTTTAATCGATACACCTGGAATAAGAAGGCGAGCAAGGATTGAGGAACGAGTAGAAAAATTTAGCGTCGATAAGGCTCTCGACATCCTTAAAAACGTTGATGTCGTCTTGTTTATGATCACCGCTGAGGAAGGTTTAACCCATCAGGATAAAACCCTTTTACGTCAGATTGCTAAGAATTATCGCCCCTGTCTACTTCTTGTCAACAAATGGGACCTCTTTGATGGAAGGAGAGAGGCAGGAAATGTCTTTCTTGAGCTTCTCAAACATGAGTTGAAGTTTATGGATTATGTCCCGGTTCTAACGATTTCCGCTAAGACGGGAAGACGGGTAGGGGAGATACTTCCGCTCGTTGAAGAACTTTACGGGGAATTTAGCCGAAGAATAGCAACTTCAAAGCTAAACGCCCTCCTTGAAGAGATTAAGGCTCAATATTCCTTTACCATCGCTGGAAAAAGGCTAAAGGTCTACTATGCCACTCAGGTTGAGGTTGCTCCTCCAACCTTTGTTGTCTTTGTAAACGTTAATCCGGAGACCATTCCAAGGCATATCCAGAAGTTCTTTGAGAGAAAGTTTAGAGAAGTTCTTGGTTTTAGAAGGGTTCCTATAAAGCTTATCTTTCGGGAGAGGAGCTAAGGGTTGGTTTACCTTCAAGTGTTTGAGTAGGCTTAGGCTGAGGGTAGCGAACGGTGAGGGTGATCCTTCGATTTCTTGGGTCGTAGGGGTTGTCTGGGAATAGAGGCTTTGTGTCGGCATACCCTACGACTTCAGTTATTTTTTCTGCTGGAAAGCCGTTTTTCTCGAGCTCAAGCATGGCTGAGATGGCTCTTGCGGTGGATAATTCCCAGTTGCCTACTTTTCCTCTACGAGAGGGCACAGCGTCTGTGTGCCCCTCTATGGAGACTAACACATTTTCTCCTCGAAGTTCTTCGGCAATAACTTTTAAGATCTCTTTAGCCTCTGGCTCAAGCTCTGCACTACCTGGTTTGAAAAGAGGCTTTTCCGCAAGTTCAACTATCTCGATCTTGACTACCTTTTCCTTAGTAGGGGTCTCGGTTACTTCAATTAGAACATGTTCTTTTAAACTTTTAAGTCTGGTTTCAATTATTCTTCTGAAGCGGTCGCCAACTCCCTTTACCTCGGGAAGTTCTTGAGATAAAGGTTGAACCTTTGGGGTTTCCATTTTACCTCTCCGGTAAAACTCCATGAGCATGCTAACTCCGGCTTTAGAGAAGATGTTGAATTTTTTGAAGTAGGCGGCAACCTGAGCTTTGGTTTTTGGTTCCATGAGGGTCACAAGCCACAAAAGCAGGAAAAAGGTCATCATTCCAGCAAGAAAGTCGGCATAAGCGATCTTCCAGGAGCCTCCATGATGTCCGCCTGCAACTTTCTTAACCCTTTTTACAATGATGGGTGGAGTTGACATTATTTCCTCTCTTTAAGCTTGGCTTCAAGCTCGCTAAAACTAGGTCTCATGTGTGGGGGGATAGTCCTTCTTGCAAACTCGACCGCCATCGCAGGGGCGCCACCAGCTATGAAAGACACTATAGCCTGTTTTATGACCATAAGGTATTCCTTTTCCTCGTTTGCCATCCTCTCCATCCGAGCAGAAAGAGGAGCCATAAACCCATAACAGGTAAGAATTCCGAAAAAGGTGCCTGCAAGGGCAATGGAAAGATGATGAGCAAGGACTGCTGGGGGTTCGTCGATTTTCCCCATGGTAAGGATGATGCCAAGAACCGCAGCCACCAAACCAAGACCCGGCATAGAGTCCGCAAGGCTTAATAAACGATGAGCAGGCTCAGCCAGTTCATGATGAATGATCTCTATTTCGTTTTCAAGCAGGGCTTCTAATTCAAAATGACTAAGATTGGTGGTAAGGATAGAACGAAAGGTGTCTCTGATGAAATCAAGGGCAACATGATTAGTAAGAATCTTAGGGAAGGAAGAGAAAATTTTACTTGCTTCTGGGTTTTCTATGTCTTGCTCGATGGAGATTAGACCCTCTTTTTTGATTTTTTTAAAGATGTCGTTAAGAAGTAAGAGGAGGTCGACAAAATCATCCTTCGTGTAGACACCTGGTTTGGTTAGACATTTTATAACCCCTTGAACTATACCTTTAACGACAGACATAGGATTGGCGGTAAGCAAGGATCCACCCGCAGCACCAAAGATGATGAGCCATTCAACAGGCTGGATGATAACGGAAAAGTTTCCGTGCTCTAAAGCATAGCCGCCGAATACGCATATGATAACAACGAGCATGCCAACGATCGACGGCATTTATCCCAACCTCTTTTCTCGGATAAGCTCTCTTTCTTTGTTTAGGATGTATAACCCAAGCTTTTCTTTGATATCTATCGGCAGTTTAACAAACTCAACTCCTATCAAGGTCCCCTCGGGTGCATCTTTTGCCCAAACTACTCTTCCGTAAAGATAAAAACCAAGAGGTCCGAAAAGGTCTAAAACTATCTTGATTTCTACAAAGTCTCCAGAGTTTAATTTTTCTGGAGATTTCAAACATATACCCTTTTCGCTAAGGTTTACCTTTTGTAAAGGCAGGTCTCCGAAGCCCTCTTTTTCCCTAGTTAGTAGACCGATTAAATAATCAAGCTTTGCGTTGATAAGCTTTAGCCAGTTGTTCAAGGCTTCGTCCATGGTGTCTTGAAGCTGTATGTAGGAAAGATAAGGGACTTCTCCTACAACCCGGGCAATAGAATTTTCAAGCTCTTCCTGAGAAATTTTCCTTACCGAGACCGGCACAACAACCTCTATCCTTGCCGCTTCCCTTTCCATATCTTTTTTCATCGGTTAATTTATCGGAAAAATTTCCCGTTTCTTCAGTCATTTTACATTTTAAGGACAAATCTTTTTCTTGACAAGAAAGGTTAAGGTAATATAATTTTTGGTAAAATTAAAAAAAGGAGGTGCTGTATGGCAGAAGTTCTCTATGTAGTAGGCCACAAAAATCCTGATACGGACTCTGTTTGTTCTGCTATAGCCTTTGCTTACCTTTGGAACGAATGGAGGAAATCTGGGGTCCTTGCAAAGATGAAGATGCCTGACCTTGAGGCAAAGCCTGTTGTTCAGGGTGAGCCAAACGCTGAGACTAAATTTGTCCTTGAGAAGTTTGGTTTTTCCGTGCCTGAAAAGATGACGGATGGTGCTGGCAAAAAGGTTGCTTTAGTTGACCATTCAGATGTAGCTCAGACGATTGATAATTATTCCCAAGCAGAAATTGTCGCCGTTGTTGACCATCACAAGATCGGAGATGTAACCACCCCTAACCCCATCTGCTTTGTCAACTTTCCAGTTGGTTGCAGCGCAACGGTCATCAAGTATCTTTACGACACAACGGGTGTTGCCATACCCAAAGAGATCGCTGGACTTATGCTTTCTGCCATACTTAGCGACACGGTAATCTTTAAATCCGCAACCACAACCCCGATGGACAAAGAGGCTGGTGAAGCCTTAGCCAAGATCGCAGGCATTGAAGACATTACCAAGTTTGGTATAGAAGTTAAGTCTAAGCTTTCTGATATTAGCGGAATGTCTGTGAGAGATATCATCATGAGAGACTATAAGGATTACAACATGAGCGGAAAGAAGGTTGGTGCTGGTCAGATCGAAGTTATTGACCTCTCGCTCATTGAGCCAAGGAAGGAGGAAATCTATCAAGAGCTTGTTAAGATGAAACAGGAGGGTGGCTATCATAGCATTGTCTTCATGCTCACCGACATCATGAAGGAAGGAACTGAGCTCCTTGTCGTGACCGATGAGCCTGCCGTCATCGAGAAAGCCTTTGGTAAAAAGCTTGAAGGAAAATCAATGTGGCTTGATGGGGTCATGAGCAGAAAGAAGCAGGTTATTCCTCCGTTAGAGAAGGCTTTTGCTGGACAGTAGTATTAAAATGAGGGGTGGGGCAAGACCCTGCCCCTATTCCTCTTAAGCTTTTTAAACTTTCCAAACTTTATCTAGTTTAAAGCTTATATCAACGGCTTTGACGCTGTGAGTTATTGCCCCTGATGAAAGGTAATCAATTCCTGGGATTAAAAAACTATCTAAATTTTCTTCATTTACCCCGCCTGAAACCTCAACCAAGAGCTTTTTCCCGCTTCTTTTAATCATATCTAAGGCTTTTGCTAAATCTTTTTGACTGAAATTGTCAAGCAGAACTGCTGAGATGTTGGCTTCACTTTCAAGGATTAAGGATAGCTCGGTTAAGCTTTTGACCTCTATTTCCACGGCTGCATAGTGAGGTGTTCGGTTAAGTTTTTCTAAGACTTTTTCGAGTCCTCCGCAGGCTTTTATGTGGTTATCTTTAATTAAAAGGCCATCGGAGAGGGAAAACCTGTGGTTTTGTCCTCCTCCAACCCGCACTGCATACTTTTGTAAGACCTTTAATCCGGGTAGAGTTTTTCTTGTATCAAGAAGGGTAATCCCGTAGGGAGAAAGCTTCTTCTGCATTCTTCTAACCACGGTGGCAATACCTGAGAGATGCTGAAGAAAGTTTAAGGCAACCCTTTCGCCTTTAAGTAGGCTCTTTACTTTGCCCCTTACAAACCCAAATTTTGTTCCTTTAGAAACTTCCTCCCCTTCCTTAACTTCAAAGGAGAGCTCAACGGTCTCATCAACCTCTTGGAAGACTTCTTCCACGACAGGGATACCGCAGACCACCAAGTTTTCTTTAGCAAGAAAATAGGCTTCTCCGTAAAGGTTATCCTCTATAAGAAGTTCTGAGGTTAGGTCTTCAAAGGGGAGGTCTTCTGAGAGGGCTTTTTGGACAATTTCGCTTATTTGCCATTTATTCAATTTTTGTCTTCCCCTCTGGAAAATTTAAAAGAGATACTTAATTTTATCATAGCTTTTTTTCCTAAAAATCAAATGGGGTGCTGGGACATGGAAGCAGTAAGAGAAGAAGCTTTAAAAAAAGAGGTTTTAGAAAAGGAGGAGGCTCAGATAGAGAAGGAAGAGGTTCAGACAAAGGAAGAGGAAGAAACTAAAAACTTAGAAGAGGAATTAAAGCTTTGGAAGGAAAGAGCCCTTCGGTATGCCGCTGAGGTTGAAAACTTGAAAAAAGCCTTTCAGAGAGAGAGGGAAGAATACTATAAGTTTGCTTTAGAGAGTGTTTTTAGAGAGCTTCTTCCTTCAATAGATAACCTTGAGCTTGCGCTAAAATCCTTTGAAACCACCCAGAACATTTCTGCTCTAAAGGAAGGCGTTGCCCTTAGTTTAAAAGTTCTTATTCAGACGCTTGAGAAGTTTGGGTTAAAGCAGTTTGAGCCAGCTATCGGTGAGGCTTTTCAACCTTATTTGCACGAGGCTTTGCAAACAGAGCCTCATCCCGAAATTGAAAACGGGAAGATTACCCGAGTTTTCCAAAAGGGATACATGCTCCATAATCGGGTAATAAGACCTGCTTTGGTTTGTGTTTGCATGAGAAGACAGCAAGAAGAAACTCAAGAAAAAATAACAGCTGAGGAAGAGAACGGAACTGAATAATTAGAAAAACTTAGGAGGTGGAAAAGATGGCTAAGGCAACACCTATCGTTGGAATTGACCTTGGAACTACTAACTCTTGCGTAGCTATATTTGAGGGTGGCGAACCTAAGGTGATACCAAACCGTGAAGGAACAAGAACGACCCCATCTGTTGTTGCCTTTCAGGAAAGTGGAGAAATTCTTGTTGGTTTGCCGGCAAAACGGCAAGCCATCATTAACGCTGAGAACACCATTTTTGGTATCAAACGTTTGATGGGTAGAAAGTTTAACGACCAAGTGGTCCAGGAATGGAGAAAGAGGGTGCCTTACAAAATTGTTGAGGCGCCAAACGGTGATGCCCATGTAGAGGTCCGCGGCAAAAGGATGAGCCCTCCAGAAATTTCAGCAATGATCTTAAGGAAGATAAAACAAGACCTTGAGGAGTATCTTGGGACTGAGGTTAGAGATGTAGTCATTACCGTGCCCGCTTACTTTGATGACACACAAAGGCAGGCAACCAAGGATGCAGGAAGGATCGCTGGCTTAAATGTCATAAGGATCATTAACGAGCCTACAGCTGCCTGTTTAGCTTATGGTCTTGAGAAAAAGAAAGAGGGAATAATCGCCGTTTTTGACCTCGGAGGTGGAACCTTTGACATTTCTATTCTTGAGATTGGTGACGGCGTTTTTGAGGTAAAAGCAACCGCCGGAGATACCTTCCTTGGTGGCGAAGACTTTGACATGAGGATCGTTGACTACATCGCTGAAGAATTTAAGAAGGAGCATGGTATTGATTTAAGACAGGATAAGATGGCTTTGCAAAGACTTAAGGAGGCTGCGGAGAAGGCTAAGATCGAGCTTTCTTCAACCCTTGAGACGGAGATAAACCTACCCTTCATCACCGCTGATGCTACCGGACCGAAACACTTGGTGATGAGGCTAACAAGGGCAAAGCTTGAAAGCCTGGTTGAGGATCTAATTGAAAGGCTTGAGGAGCCCTGCCGAATTGCTATGAAGGATGCCGGAATAACCCCAAAGGACATCGATGAGGTCATCCTTGTCGGTGGTATGACTCGCATGCCAAGGGTCCAGCAGAAGGTAAAGGAGATTTTTGGTAAGGAGCCAGTGAAGGGCGTAAACCCCGATGAAGTGGTTGCTATGGGGGCAGCCATTCAGGCTGCAGTCTTAAAAGGTGAGGTAAGAGATATCCTTCTCTTGGATGTTGTTCCTCTTTCCTTGGGTATTGAGACCTTGGGTGGTGTGTTTACGGTCATCATTCCTAGGGGAACAACCATTCCCACAAGAAGGAGCCAGATCTTTACCACTGCCGCTGATAACCAAACAGCGGTTACTATTCATGTTCTTCAGGGTGAAAGACCTTTGGCAAAGGACAACAAAAGCATTGCCCGCTTTGATTTAGTGGGGATTCCTCCCGCACCAAGAGGAGTGCCTCAGATTGAGGTTACCTTTGACATCGATGCTGACGGAATCCTTCATGTTACAGCTAAAGATCTTGGGACTGGGAAAGAGCAATCAATAGTTGTTAGACCAACTTCTGGGCTTACTGAAGAGGAGATTAAGAGGATCATTGAAGAGGCAGAAAAATATGCTGAAGAGGATAGGAGAAAGAGAGAGCTTGCTGAAGCAAGAAACCAAGCTGATAGTCTTATCTACTCTGTAGAGAAGACTTTGAGAGAGCTTGGCGATAAGGCACCAGCCGACCTAAGAAAAGAGGTTGAAGAAAAGATCGCCAAACTTAGGGAGAAGATGGAAGGCGACGATATCGAGGCTATAAGAAGGGCAAGCGATGAACTAACTCAAGCTTCTTACAGGTTGGCTGAAATGCTTTATCGGACAAAGGCAGGTGCATCAGATGCAGGAACTGCATCCCAGTCTCAGAAAGGTAAGGATGATGTAATCGACGCTGATTTTGAAGAGATGAAGTAGGATGATAGCCATAACCCTTGGGGACCCTGCTGGGGTCGGCCCCGAGGTTTTACTTAAAGCCCTTCCCCATTTTAAAAGGCACTTAAAAAATTTTGTCATAATCGGTGATAGAAAGGTCTTAGAATCTCGCGCTAAGCTCTTTTCCCTTAAGCTTCCTCAGGAAGTAGAAATTCTTTCTCTTTCTGAGCTTGATATAGAGCCTTCTCAACCAACCATTGAAGGCTATCAAGCAATGCTTTCCTACCTTGAGAAAGCTATTTCCCTTGCTAAGGATGGACAAGTCAAAGCCATCGTTACCCTGCCCATAACTAAAGAGGGTTTAGCTAAGGTCGGCTCCAAATACCGAGGACATACCGAGCTTTTAGCCGATGCCTTTGGAGTTAAGGACTATGTGATGTGTTTTTATGGGAAAAAGCTTATTGTTTCCCTTTTAACCACCCACCTGCCCCTTAAGGATGTTCCAGGTGCGCTTTCAGAAGAGAAGGTGCTCACCGTAGCGAAGCTATCTTACGATTTTTTGCGGAAGATTAAACCTAAAAAGAAAAGCTTAAACATGGCGCTTTGTGGGTTAAATCCCCATGCTGGGGAGGCAGGTCTTCTTGGTGACGAAGAGATAAAGGTTCTTATCCCTGCGGTTGAGAAAGCTAAAGCCTTAAGCATCCCTTTGAGCGGACCCTATCCGGCAGATAGCCTTTTTTATCATGCTCTCCAGGGTAAACACGACCTTGTGATTGCCGTCTACCATGACCAAGGCTTAGCTCCCTTCAAACTAATTCATTTTAGAGATGGAGTAAATGTTACTCTTGGGTTGCCCATCGTTCGAACCTCTCCTTGCCATGGCACTGCCTACGACATAGCACCCCTTGGCATCGCCAGCCCAGACAGCCTAATATCTGCCCTCAAACTTTCTTTAAAACTTTTAGATTAGTGCTAAATTAAAAACATGAAACGGTTTCTCCTCTATTTTGGTCTTCTTTTCCTATTTTTCCTTTTTTTACTTGGTTTTTGCACCCTAAACCTTACTTTTTTCCTTAATCATCCTTTTTTTAAAGAAAAGCTTAAAGACTACCTCGAGAGAAATCATCAGATAAAGGTAGAATATCATCATGTCTCCGTTGATTTGGTAAAACTTCATTTTAAGTTTCAGGATTTTAAACTTGAGCATCCAAGGCTTTTTTTAGCCTTGCCAAAAGCAAAGGTAGATTTTGATTGGTCAAAGCTCGTGCGAGGTTCTTATTTTCCGGAAGAGGTTCATTTGAGCTCACCTACGATTAAATTATCGATTCCGGAAACACCTGAGGGAGAAGAGATAAAGTTTGATTATAAAGCTCTTCTTCAAAAATTAGCTCCTATTCGTTTTGTGGTGCGGGATGGAAATTTTTCAGCAGAATACAAAGGGAAAAACTTTGAGCTAAAGGGGCTAAATCTTAACCTTATCGATAGGAAGGACCAGCTTCTCTTTGACCTTAAGGCAAGAGCAAACTTCTTTTCTCAGCTAAGCCTTAAAGGATATATCAACTATGTAAGCTTTTTTGGTGAGGGTTCGGTTGAAGTTAAAGAGCTTAACTTAAAGCCTGCTTTGAAGCTTGTAGACTTTGACCCCGGGGAAAATAAGCTAAACCTTCAAGCTCAAATCTCTGTAGAAAAAGATAGAGTTTACGCTGGGTTTTCAGGAGATGCACCGTGCCTCATTCGGCTTGATGATGGACAAAGGGTTGTCTGTGGCTACTTTGAGGGTGTAGCAATCTTAGGGAAGGATGGATGGGAGGTTGAATTTCCACTCCTTGATTTCCATTATCCAAGGCTTAAAGGAGAGCTTAAGGTTTTAGCCACTGAGAAGGGAATAGATGTTAGCGCTAAGGCAGATTCCTTAGATTTCGAAAGCATAAGCCCAGTCTTAGCCAAGCTTCTTCCAAGGGATGTTTTTAAGGCTATTTCAGACTACTTAAAGGGTGGTCTCTTTACAGAACTTACCTTTCAAGCCCGGGGAAAGGACTGGGATGAAGCATTTAGCCTAAATTCTGTAGAGTTAAGCGGGGAGGTAAAGGATGGAAAGGTTGAAATCCCAGGGCTTCCCCTTTCTTTTGCCGGGATAGAGGGTAAGGTTAGCCTTGATAAGGCAAAGCTTAGGTTTGAAGGAAGCGGGATTGTCAACGAGAACATTCAATTGAAAGGCTCTGAGGTCCTTGTGGATTTAGGGTCTAAAGAGCCCCGGCTTGAGGTTAAATCTCAATTTTCAGGGCTTGCAGAAAATCTCAAGGATTTAGCCCTTAGGTTAAGTAAAAATGCTTCCTCTCTTGAAAAATACCAAGTGAGCGGAAGGGTTGAGGGAAGCATTGTCCTCTCAGGTTATCCCGCATCTTTAGATGTAGCGCTTAGCCTTTTCCCAAAGGATGTTGCCGTTTCTATTGCCCCTCTTAAAAAACCTGTAAGAGTTTCCTCAGGAAGTATAGACTACAAGAACGAAAGGCTTAGCTTTTCAGGGATAAACCTCTTTTTTGAGGATGGGAAGGCTCTTGATTTAAAGGGGCTTTTTGAGATAAAAAATAAGCTTCTTTCTCTATCTATTTCTCAGGTAAGCTTACCCAAGGAAACTTTCTTTACGCTTCTATCTTTAGATGAGGGGATAAAACAAAAGCTTGAGCCCTATGCCATAGATTTGGACGAGGTCTTCTTAAAGGATGTTGCTTTGAGCTCCTTATCCCTCGTGAGCTTAGATAAGGAGCAAGCTTTGCGTCTTCTCTCGCAAAGACTTTCTTTTTCCGGTAGGATAAAGGGATTAAGTCTTAGGTTTGACCTCACCAATCAAACGTTTAGTCTTTCTTCACCCGAGCTTTTTATTTCCTTTAAAAACGGGCTACTTTATTTAGATGAAAGCTTGGTTAAGGTTGAGGATAGCGAGTTTAGCCTTTTTGGTTCCTATGCCTTGGCTACTCCGTTGCTAACTCTTCGGGGGAGGGGAGAGGTTAAGGAAAGCCTTTATGGGAAGATATCAAGCCTTGTGAGCCTACCTCAGGGTGTAAGGCTTAAGCTACCTGCTAAGGTAGAATTGCACGAGCTCAAGCTCGATAAAGAGAAAATAGCGGGAGACCTATCCATCCTCGGAGAAGGGGCAAAGCTTTCTCTTCAAGCTCAATATGGTTTAGCCTCAAAGGGGCTTGACCTTACCTCAAGGTTTGAAGGAAATAGCTCCGACTTAAGCCTTAGCCTTTCTTATGAGCAAAGCTTGAAAGTAAGCCTTAAAGGTGAGCTCTCAACCCTTGACACCTTGGTCCTTTTTGAGGGCTTGCCATTAAGCTACGGAAAAATTTCTTCGGATTTGAGCTTAAACCTTGAGAAAAGAGATTTTAAAGCTTTGGAAGATTTCAAAAAAGACCCTCTTCAAGCCTTTTACAGGCTTCTAAGCTCTGGAAACCTCTTTCCTCGTCCTTCATCTCTTCACATAAAAGACTTAACCCTTAGGGAGCCCTTAAGCTTGACCGCAACACTTTCTGCAGAGTTTGAAAATTCGACGGTATCTATCTCCTCTTTTAGGGTAAAAAGCGAAGGTTTAGAGTTTAACGGGAGCTTAGCCGTTAAAGCGAAAGAAGATGCCTTATGGTTAGATGGAAAGCTCTTTGGCGAAACCTTAGACCTTGCCAAAATCTTTCCTGCAGAACCTCTAAACGCTACCAAAGAGAGGCAAAAAAAAGCTGAAATCGAGCTAACGGTCCCTGTTAATGCAAACATAGCCTTTAGTCTTCACAAGGTTATCCTTCCGACAAACCATACCATTGAAAGTCTAAACGGGACCCTTAGCATAGTAAACGGAACAACCTACGCCCTTAAGCTACCAGAGGTTAATTTTTGCGGGCTATCTTTTACGGCTGAGGCTGAAAAGACAAACACCTTTCATTATGGATACCTGGAGCTAAACCCCTCGCAGGGAGACCTTTTAGACCTCTTTTCTTGTCTCTATCCGAACGAGATGCCTAAGGTCATCTTTGAAGGACCCTTTAAGGCTCATGGCTTTTTCTACTTTGACGGAGAAAAATCCCTTATTGAGCATAGTTACGGTGAGGTCTATGCAACATCTCACAAAGGCTACATGTACCGAGCTCCGCTTCTTATGAGGGTTCTTGGTTTCTTAAGTCCTATCGACCTATTCAGGGGTAAGATCCCAGACCTTGAGAAGAACCTTTTACCCCTCGATGAACTTACTTTAGCTCTTAAGGTTTCCAATTCCTATCTTTTGGTTGACGAATTCTTTATGTCCGCTCAGGGCTTCAGGTTGTTTAGCTCAGGCTATGCCAATCTTAAGGACAAAAGCTTATCTCTAACCTTCCTTGTTTCGCCCTTTAAAACGGTTGATGTTATCATTGAGCATATTCCTTATTTAAGTAGGCTACTTCTTGGCAAAGAGAGGATGCTTATTTATCTTCCTCTTGAGGTTGTCGGTACCTATGACAATCCGATTATCGTTCCCCTTCATCCGGCAAGCATAGGAAAGGGGATTTTCCGTTTTGTGTTTAAATTCTTTGGAATTAGCGAAGATTTCTTCCAAAAGAAGCCAGACCTTGAGGGTATTAAAAGAAAGGATGTCCTTGAAAGAAAATTGGAAAATCCTCAAGGAAGATAAGCATATCTTAGCAGTTTATAAGCCATCCTCGCTTGTTGTTCAGGGTGCAAAGAGGGTTGAAGAATCTTTATTTCATCAGCTTAAGGAGCATATTAGAATAAGGGATAAAAAGCCTGGCAATGTGTTTCTTGCCGTTGTCCATAGGCTTGATAAACCCGTCTCCGGAGTAGTTCTCTTTGCGAAAAGAAGCAAATCGGCAAGCAAACTCTTTCAGGCTATGCAAAAGGGGGATTTGGCCAAGGTTTATCTTGCCATGGTTGAAGGTAAATTTTTAGGGGAAGGTTTGCTCATAGATTATCTTAAGCATGACGAAGGATTGCGAAAGGTTATAGCCTTTGATAAAGAAGCCCCATCCACAAAGAGAGCTTTAACCTACTTTGAGAGCCTTTATTCCACAGAAAAGTATAGCCTGCTTTTGCTTTGTCCCATCACCGGAAGAAAACATCAGCTAAGGGTAGCAACAAGTAGGAGAGGAGCACCCATTGTCGGGGATAGGCTTTATGGGTCGAAGGTTAACTTTAGGGAACGAATCCTTCTCCATTCATTGTTTTTAAGCTTCCCCCATCCCTCAACGCAAGAAAGAGAAGATGTTTTCTGTCCTCTGCCTCAATCCTTTCTGGAAGTTGCCTTATCCTTAACGAAGGACCAAAGAATGGAAAAACTTCTCATTCGGCTTGACAAAGCCTTTATCTTAGAGTTTCTTAAAAGAGTAAGACAAACTTTGGATAAGGAGTTAGCTTATGTGTCAAGCAAAGATTTGGTTAAGGTGTAAGGGTGAGGAAAAGGAATGGATAAGGGATATAACCCAGCTTGAAGTTCAGGGCGAGGAAATCGTGTTTAAGACCTTTTTTGAGCCACCCAAGCGTATTAAAGGAAGGATCCTCTCTATAGATTTTCTAAAAGCAAAGGTTATAATTGAGTGTGATGCCTTCCCAGAGTGAAGCTTCAAAAGCATCTGAAGAAATTATTCTTTGTGCAAGGTGCGCTTGGCGAGAGTTTTGTCTAAAAAAGTTTCAGTTTGACAACACAAGACCCATAAAGTGTCCAGATTTCTCGCCAGACCTTACTCTTTTGAAAGAGGCAAAAGATGATAAAAAGGGTCATAAGGAGCAAGGTTAAAGAGGTCTTACAGAGCCTTTATCCCGAGCATAAAGATACTTTATTTGAGGTAGAAATTCCAAAAAACGAAGCCTTTGGTGATTATTCTACGAATGTAGCCTTAGTTCTTAAAGGAAAGGTTGGTAAGCAACCAAGGGAAATAGCTCAATCCTTTGTGGAAAGGCTTAATCAAGAAGAAAACTTTAGCAAGGTTGAAATAGCAGGACCTGGGTTTATTAATTTTTGGATAGCTGAAGATTTTTATCGAAAAAACCTAAAAGATCTCTTAGAAAAAGGGGACGATTTTTTTAAGCTTGATTTAGGGAGAGGGCAAAAGGTTTTGGTTGAGTTTGTCTCAGCAAACCCAACCGGTCCTCTTCACATTGGTCACGGAAGGGGGGCAGCCTTCGGAGACTCTATCGCTCGTATCTTGTCTCAGACAGGCTTCTTTGTGGTTAAGGAATACTACATAAACGACCAAGGGACGCAGATGTACATCCTGGGCAAATCTGTCTATCTTCGAGCAAGGGAGTTGGTAGGGGAAAAAATCGAATTCCCTGAGGATGGCTATCAGGGAGCCTACATCTACGATATCGCAAAGCTTGTTTTAGAAAGGTATCCAAATCTTCTTAGTTTGCCCGAAGATGAGGCTATCGCCTTATGCCGGGACCTGGCGGTTGAGGTCATCCTTGAAGACATTAAGATGGATTTAGAGAAGTTTAGAGTTCATTTTGATAGCTGGTATTCTGAGCGTTCTCTTTTCGAAAGAGGGATCGTGGCAAAGGTTCTTAGGCTTCTTGAAGAGAAGGGCCTAATTTATGAGAAGGATTCTGCCCTCTGGTTTAGGGCAAAAGATTTTGGGGATGAGAAGGATAGGGTCTTGCGTAAAAGCACTGGAGACTATACCTACTTTGCAAGCGACATAGCTTATCACTATGAGAAGTTTTTTGAGCGAGGCTTTGACCTTTGCATAAATCTCTGGGGGGCAGACCATCATGGTTATGTGCCAAGACTAAAGTCTGCGATGAAGGCCCTGGGGGTTCCGGAGGAAAAACTAAGGGTCATCCTCATTCAAATGGTAAACCTGCTTGAAGGGACAGAGCTTAAAAGCATGTCCACAAGGCGCGGCGAGTTTGTGGAGCTAAAGGAGCTAATCTCTGAGGTGGGCACCGATGCGGTAAGGTTCATATTCCTTTCCCGTTCAAGCGACTCTCCTCTTGATTTCGATATAGAGCTAACTAAAAAGCAATCCCAAGAAAATCCCGTATACTATGTGCAGTATGCCCATGCGAGGATTTGTAACGTCTTTGCAAAGGCTGAAGAAAAGGGCATAAAGTCAAACTTTCTTGAAGCTAACTTAGCCCTTTTACAAGAAAAAGAGGAATTGAAGCTTTTAAAGCTTATAGATAGCTTTGATGATGTTTTAGAGAGTTCTGCTCTTCAGCTTGCACCCTATAAGATTACCTTTTATCTTATGGATTTAGCATCCGTTTTTCATGATTATTACACTAAGTATAGAATTATCCAGGATGACACAGAGCTTATGCAGGCAAGACTAGCTCTTTGTGAAGGGGTAAGGAGGGTGCTAAGGCTTGGCTTAGACCTTCTTGGGGTGTCAGCCCCAGAAAAAATGTAAAAAATGAAGGAGGAAGAGCTATGGATGGAGAGAAAAAATTTAAGTTTGAAGTAAGTAAACTTGGTTTGGTTTTTATAGTGCTTTTTGCCCTTTGTATATTGATTTGGACCTTTATCCTTGGGGTTTGGATTGGGACAAAGATCGGAGAGAAGCCTCAAGCTGAGACGGTAAAGCTTGAACCTCAACTAGCACAAACTCCTCAGGTGCCTCCCGTAAAAGAGGTTGCTTATTCTGTAAATCAAACTAATCAAACCCAGGTAGAAAATCAAACAGCATCTCAACAGATAGTTTTACAAGTTCAACCTGAAGAAAAAACAAAGCCAGAAGCAAAGGTAGAAAAGGAAAAGCCAAAACCAGAGCCAAAGACTGAAAAAGCAAAGACTGAACCGGTAAAAACTGCTAAGGTCCATCCCCAAGAGAAGGTAAAGCCTCAACCTCACCAAGAGGGTATGCCATTCTATGCCCTGCAGGTAGGTGCATACTCAAATAAGGAATCGGCTGAAAAGGTTAAGGCAGAGGTTGAAAAGATGGGGTTTAGAGCCCTTATAAAAGAGAGCACTCAAGATGGGAAACCGATATATAAAGTTTTAGCGGGAAGGTTTGAAAATCGAGAAAAAGCCGAACAATATAAAACCATGATTGAATCAACCCTTGGAGTTAAGCCCTTTGTGGTTGAGGTAAAATAGGCTTGGGGAAAATTCGCAAAGCTAAGTTAGCCGATGTAAAGTATATTTATAAGCTTATTCTTTACTTTGCCAAAAGAGGAGACCTTGTTCCTAGACCTCTTTCTGAGCTTTATGAAAATGTGCGCGAATTTTTTGTGTATGAAGACAAAGATTTAATCGTTGGAGTTTGTGCTTTGCATATTCTCTGGGAGGATTTGGCAGAGATCAGGTCTTTGGCTGTGGCCGAGGAATACCAAAAGCAGGGCATTGGGAAAGAATTGGTCCTTTCCTGTTTAAAAGAGGCTGAAGACCTGGGAATAGACAGAGTGTTTGCTCTGACCAACTCCCCTGAATTTTTTAAAAAACTTGGCTTTGAAGAGGTCGCAAAGAGTGAACTTCCTCAAAAGGTTTGGGCGGATTGTATTAGGTGCAGTAAGTTTCCTGATTGCGATGAGGTTGCCGTTCTCAAGGTCTTGACAAAAAATAAACTTTGAATATTATTTAAAGCTTGAGAGAAATAAACTAACACTAATAAAATAAGGAGGTGGGGTTATGCCAACAGTTGAGTACAAAGGGAAGGTTTTTGAGGTTGATGAGGACGGGTTTCTTCAGGGAGGTTTGGAAGCTTGGTGTAAAGAATGGGTTGAATATGTTAAGGAACTGGAAGGAATTCAGGAGCTCACCGAGGAGCACTGGAAGGTAATCAACGTCCTTCAGGACTATTACAGGAAAAACGGCGTGGCCCCTATGGTGAGGATCCTGTCTAAGGTTACCGGCTTTCCTCTCAAAAAGATTTACGAACTTTTCCCTTCCGGTCCTGGTAAGGGTGCCTGCAAGATGGCCGGTCTTCCCAAGCCAACAGGTTGCGTGTAAAAAGCATATTCTGGGGGGCTATGCCCCCCTTATTTTAAGTTAACGTTACTTGTGTAATGTATAATTATATATTTTTGTTTATACTTCTTTGTTTTATTTTAATAACTTATCCTAGCTTTTCTCAGAATCTGGTCGACCTTAATACAGCCTCAAAAGAAGAGCTTAGTAAGCTCCCAGGTATAGGACCAGCTACCGCTCAAAAAATTATCGAGCTCCGGGAGAAAAAAGGGGGTTTCAAAAAGGTAGAAGACCTTCTTGAGGTTCCTGGTATAGGGCAAAAGAAGCTTGAGGCTATAAAGCCTTATGTAAAGGTTGAAGGGGTGGCTGCTCCATCTGGATATAGCAACTCTACTCTTCAATTCCAATTAACATCAACCCCCTCAACTAAACCTATCTACAAGTACATTGACGAACATGGGGTTGTTCATTTTACTCAATTTCCAGAAACGGTCCCCCAAAAATACAGAAAGACGCTTAAACAAGTAAATTAAATGGTATAAAAACTTTAAGGCTGCTTCCTGAGGCTGCTCAAAAAAAAAAGTCCCTTACTCCGTGCCGAGCGCAAGCCAAGGCATCCCTCACTTCGTTCGGGACGGCGTCCCATAGGAGCCTCCGCCTTACGCCTCGGGGTGACAGCCTATCCATGTCATCCCGAGGCACGCAAGTGCCGAGGGATCCCTCGCTGACGCTCGGGATGACGCTTTATGAGGAGACCTCTCGGCTGACGCCTCGGGGTGACAGTAGGAGGGCTTGCACAAAACATTTTTAATACAGCCCCAGCTGATTCCTTGACCTAAATCAAGGAAAGTTTTTATCCCATCTCCTATTTTAATGTTAATTAAAAAACTTAAGGAGGTGGGTGTATGTTTTGTAATCAGTGCGAACAAACAACAAAGGGTCTTGCCTGCACCGTTCGCGGAGTGTGTGGTAAAACCCATGAGACGGATGTTTTACAAGACCTTTTAATTTACACCTGTGCTGGTTTATCTGAGGTTGCCCTTTTAGCTGAGGAAAAGGGAGTAAAAAAACCCGAGGTTGATTTCTTCTTGATGGAGGCGGTGTTTTCAACTTTGACGAACGTTAATTTTGACCCTGAGCGGATTAGAGATTACATTGAAAAGGCGGTAGAGCTTAGGGAATCTCTTAAAAAGGAAGCAAACATCCAAACCGATTCTCCTATTAGCAACTTTAAGCCAGCAAAATCAATGGAAGAGCTTATCAAGCAAGGAGAAGAAAGGGAAATCGACCCAAATGTGTTTAGAGAAGAGGGAGAGGATGTAGGAAGCCTTAAGCTTACCATCCTTTATAGTTTAAAGGGTATCGCTGCCTATGCTTACCACGCTGAAAAGCTTGGAGTAAGGAATGAAGAGGTCTATAAAGGGTTCAAAGAACTTTTAGTAAACATCTTCAAGGATAAAACTTCAGACCTTAAGACCTGGGTTGACCGAGCCTTGGAGACAGGAAGGTTAAATCTTCTTACGATGGAGGCTTTGGATAGGGCAAACACTTCAGCCTATGGGCATCCTCAACCAACCAAGGTCTCCCTTGGTGCCAAAAAAGGAAAAGCCATCCTTGTCTCCGGGCACGACCTTAAGGACCTT